>JAEEGL010764021.1_pt1 | contig 17489 bp, 12 predicted proteins | sample 9134231 | NCBI WGS metagenome assembly JAEEGL01 (sample SAMN16246548, study PRJNA631951) | gut metagenome | biome: gut microbiome; feature: rumen; material: fiber-attached | host: Bos | place: Iran: Karaj | collected 2018-10 | reverse complement strand
CTCGGGCAGAGGTGCCGTGAATTGGTCGAGGAGGGCTTTGCGGACCTGGTTGACAAAGAGGTAGTCGCTCTGTTCGTTATTGGCTTTCTCGATTTCTTTCTGGATGAGTTTACGGAAGGCTGCCTCGTCTTTTATCTGCTGGCCGGGAAAGACCTGCTGGAATAGTTCTTCGTTGATTTCGTGAGGGACGACACGCGAGATACCGGAGAGTGTGAATTCAACATCGGCTTTGAACTTTTTAGCGGTGGCGTTATCGATATGGAGTGCACGTTCGATTTCGGCGACAGGGAATGCCTTGTAAGGGTTGAAGATGATTTTTTCTTCGGCTTTCTTGCCTTCAAAAAGAGGAAGCAATTCGGCATCCTTAAGGTTGGCGAGGTTGAAAGAAGCAAAAGTGTCGATGCCACCTTCCTTGTGGGCACCGCTCTTGTCGAGTTCAACGGCTTTGCCATACATATAGTCACCGGCGGAGACGGCCTCAGGAGTCTCGAATTTACCGAAACGTTCGACGACGCGCTTCATTTCGGCGTCTACATCCTTTGCGGTAACTTTCACCTGGCTGTATTTGGCTTCGATCTTGTCCCACTCGATAGAGAAGTCAGGAGCCACAGCAACATCGAAATAGAAAGTGAAAGCGTTCTGCTTGGCAAAGTCAATAGTGCCGGTCTTCTCGTCGTTGGACATGGGCATGCCGAGAATGTGGAGTTTCTCGTCATCAATATATTTGAAGAGGTTGCTGTTGAGCTGTTCCTGCACGGCGTCACCTACGATAGCACCCTTGTACATGCGCTCGATGAGACCCTTGGGAGCCATACCTTTGCGGAAGCCGGGGATAGTGGCTTTGTGCTGATATTCCTTCAGCTGCTTGTTTACATTTTCAATGTAGTCGTTTTCCTCAATATCAACTTTGATACAGAGTTCCAAATCACTTAAATTCTCTCTTGTGATGTTCATCTGAATATTTATTTTATTGATTTTTAAGTCTTTTTATTAATTATGCAAAATGCAAAGATACATCTTTTTTTTAAATAATATATTACACTGTTTTGTTTTTTGTTTTTTTGAGGGTCTAAGATAGCTATTGATTTGCTTTTTATTCGAATCCTACACCGAGATTGATGATGAGATCCTGAAGGCCGACACCAGGTTGGATAGAGTTGTCTGCGGGCATGCCTTTGTAGAGATGGGTGCGACGGGCGGCAAAGATTCCTACACCGCCTTTAATGTTGGTGTAGGGTTCGTGTTCAATGTTGACGGAGGTGCCGCCAGAGAGTGTGGTGAGATAGGCGTTGAGTTCTTCGGAACAGCAAGTGAGATAGATGTCGACATGTGGGATGAAGTGTTTGGTAGAGGTGTCAGAGATGAGTCTGTCTCTGATATCGGTGAGGAATTGCTCACGGGAGTAGCGGATTTCGTTGGTTTTGGAGCTAACACGAGGGCAAAGGAGGTCGAGGTAACGGGTGTTTCCTGCAACAGAATAGTAGAAGCGTACGACGGGTTGATAAAGGCGTGCGTTTTCGAGGTGATTCCACTGGATAATGCATGCACTTTGCGTTCCGGTGACGGGATCAATCTCGTTGAAAAAGAATCCTCCGAGGGTATCAAAACTAGGTGTGATGGTGATGGCAGGTTTGGTGATGAGAGGAAGGTTGCTTTTCTTGATGAGTGGTATGGGGTCGGTGTCGGCGAGTATAGATCCGTCGATGGTGTTGCGGATGCGGAGGCAATATTTGTAATTTTCGCGCAGTCGGTTGGTGGTAACACTGTAGTAGATAGGCTGGGCAATGTTAGCAAAGTTGCCGGAGTCGCGGTCGATCTCGGTATAGATGAAAGGGATGGAGTCTTTAAGGGTGGAGCCTTCATAGGCGAGCAGTGCTACGTCGATAGTCCCTTGAGGATAGTTGATGGAGTCGGAGTTTTGACCGTAGCTGTATATATTGCCTTCGGAAAGATAGCATCGCTGGACACGGACCCAGGTGGTGTCGTCGTCCTGGTCGAGCAGGCAATAGACAACAGGGATGTTTTTCCACTGGGCGTTTGGGGAGAATTCCACCTCGCAGCCAGTGAGGAGGACGGAGGCCAGGAGGAGTGGAAGAAGGTTCTTTTTCATAATACGTTACTATGTTAGTGGGTTTGATTATGTTGGGGGGCTGGTGTCAGTTTTGTTTATTGAGTCTTTCGCTTATTTCAATCTCGTCCATGAGTATCCAAGGTTTTAAACCTTTGGCACGGTGCCAGGAGGGTACTGCGTCGAGGGCTCGGATGACAATTTTCAACGAGGCGACACCGTCTTTCATCACTGGGACCTTGACCTCCACCTCGCGGGCGCTGCTCTCCTCGCTGGCAGCAGGATTGAAAGGCATGGTGGCCTGAAGGGTGTCGGTGTAATGCTCGCCGTCGGCCGACAGCAACACGCTGACCTGCTCGGGAGCAAAAGCCCAGTTGTCGGGCGTGTGGGCAAAACGAAGCGTGAGGTTCTCTATATCTATCTGCTTCGCCAGCGTCACGATAGCTTCCACTCCGCTGCCGGAAAAGCCCAACCAGCCATGCTGCAGGTCGCTAACAAGTCCCTTCTCGCCATCAAAGAGGATGGTGTCGGTGCCGACATTGAAGGGAGTGTTGGGCTTGCGCGAGAAGGTGGTAGAGACTATATAGTCGTAGTTGAACTTGCGCGTGGCGGTGAACGACGGAGGCATTTCTTTACCAAAGGCGCGGGCTTTCACCATGGTGGTGGTAGTCAACGTGATGGGGCCCTTGTAAATAGGCGAGTTTTCGTCGGGCTCGCTACCGTCGAGGGTATATCTTATGATGGTTTGGATGTTTGATTGCCTGTCAGATTGATGGCTCGAAATGGTCACCGTCAGAGGGGCAGAGAATCGAGCTTCCGTGGCGGTAATCACCGGCGGCTCCAGCATGCCTGTGGAGACTCGGGGATAGGTTGTCCCAACGAAATCCTCAACTCTTTCGCCGCCTTGTGTCTGTTTTACATAGTCTTCCATGCTGACGAAAACGGAGGAAATGTTGAATCGCTTCGGGGAGAAGCCTCTCAGATGCAGCCGGAAAGAGGGTTTCATCGGCGTGGAGATGCAGGGGGTAATCCAAAGCTTGCCTGTATCGGCCATAAAAGTGAAATGAGTATCGGGCACATCGATGAAAAGGCCCTTATAGGCTGTGTCGGCAAGGGCACACCAGCGGTTGTCGTCGCGAATCATGCCGTGCAGCAATGGCTGGCGGTAGGTACCGGGGATGGCGCTGCTGCTATGTCCATAAGGCGTTTCTCGGTCGAGTCCAAACCAGGAGAGCGTATCGCCAGCGCCGAAAGTATGCAACATTTCGACCCGTGGCACAAGGGTTTCATGCACTTGGTCGGTGGGGGCTATGGTGTAGTCAATCACCACATCGCCGGTGACAAAGACCGTGTAGGTCTGACGCACGTCGCACATCAAAGCGCCCTCGCGGGAATGGTAGCGTAGCATAGCGTCGACAGAATAGACTCCAGGCGAAGGTTGGTTGTGCGAAATGGCTGCCAGCGAGCATTTCCAATCCCGGTGGTTCTCAAAGAAAAGCGACAACGAATCGATGGGCAGCTGTCCCATGCCAGAGGTGAGCCATTCCATTGTGCCGTCAGCCAAATTGAAGGCTACTTCGTTGGTCAAGGTATGCACACGGCAGCGCTCGCGCCCGTCGAGGGTCTCAAAGGTCGCCAGGAGTTTCCTGTTGCCAAGGTCGAGCATTTTCTTTTCCCCCGACCTGTCCGAAAGAGGGAACACCACAGTTCCCAGGTTATTGGTTCCCGATAACAAGCGTGCACCAGCCTTTTGGCGACGGGACAAGTCGAAGCGAATAAAGAGCTCTTCTCCTGCCTTCAAATCCACGGGCGGCACACGCAGTTTCGCCACCTCGACTCCCCCACCCCGGATGGCCAACGGCAAATCGCCGCCGGTGATGCTGGGGCGGAGGTTGGTATAAATTGTATAATCCAATAGATATTGGCTGAAGTCGGCAAAGTCGTTACGGTTGTATACCGTGAACTCGGCATCGTCAATGGTCTTCTTGGTCAGGTGCACATCGAAAGGACTGTAGAGATGCTTCACCTCTGGCAACATCCGCATGGGCCATTCGGCAACGAAAGCCCCTTGCAGGGTGCGCGTGTTGACCACCTTGTCCCATATTTTCCCGAATCCCCCCTCATGAGCCGCCAGCACCAGGAAGGGGCGGTCGCCGCTTTTTGAGACAGCCTGGCGCAGCAGCTGCTGGTCGGGATTGATGAAAGCCACAATGTCGGTATTGGACGAGAATTCGGCGCCAGAGAAGATGACTGGTCGATTCTTCTCAGTGGTCTTCAGTCTCTTGTAGGCAGCACCCATACAGACACCATTGTCGCGGGTATCGCCCAGCGACCAGGCGATGATGGAGGTATAGTTCTTGTACATCCCATAGAGGTTCTCCACACGACGCTCGAAGAGGGGGATGAAATCCTTGTCGGTAGCCACCGCCTGACGCTGACTCGAAGCGGGCATCAGGTTGGCGTCGCAAATCACATATAGGCCATACTCATCGCAGAGTTCATAAAAACAGGGAATCGTGGGCGAAAAACGAGTGGTACGGACAGCGTTAATATTGTTGTCTTTTAGATTCTGCATCAGGGAGCGGAGCATCTGTCGGGAATTGTACTCGCCGGTGGAATTGTCCGCAATGTTGACGCCCTTGAGTGTCACCGTAGTGCCATTGATTTTCAACAGGCCATCCTTGACCTCTACTCGGCGAAAACCGAAACGGGCGCCCACCACCTCTTCCACTTCCATCTCTTCATCGCGCAGACGCAGCACGGCGGTGTAGAGGTTCGGCGTCTCGGCGGTCCATGGGGCGACGTTGGGCCACGAGCGGCTCATGTCCACCAGCATTTCGCTCTTCCCGTCGAAAACCACCCAACGGCCCATGCGGTCGAAGCTGTGGTTCTGGGGGTCCCATATCTCGACTTCGAGATAGTAGCGGCCTTTCCTCTTACTGTTGAAGATGGTGGCGTCGACGGCAAGCGAGCCTGTCGCACTGGCGGCATCGTAGTCGCCCACCAGCGTCATGTCGGCGATATTGGGGTCACTCTTGAAAAGGAGGTAAGGCTCGCCATTGAGCCCCGCCTCGCCGGATTCACATTCCAGAAGCGCCCCCTCGGGATGCTTCAGAAAGTCTATCCTCAGCTCATTTGTCTTCCCATACTTCAGGAAGCCGTCGAGGGCGAACTCGTTCCAATGGCGCGAATCGTCACCATAGCCCACAAGCTTGCCGTTAAGAAAGACCCTGCAGGCATAGCTGCCGCGGACATTCAGCGTCACGCAATAGTCTTTCCAATACTTCTCCACCTCGATTTCCCGAGTGTAGCTGCGAGAGCTGTCGGTCTGCCTTTGGTCCCAGCGGCCAGTGAGTTCCATGTAATAAGGCGACTCACGATACTCTCCTTTCACGATGGCATCCTCGTCGTCGTATGGAACCACATTGGCGCGGGCCGGCAGTCGGGTACCATCGCCATTTTGCGACTCAGCAATGAAAGAGCACAAAAGTAGCGCGAAGATTATGAGTAGCCCTTTCCGCATCACAGACACTTTGACGTATTAATTTTTCACTACACTCTTCAGTCTCCGCCAAGATAAACCGAGACACCGAAGTTGATCATACTCAGACCCACAGACTCGGTAAGGATGGGCACATTGAGAGCATCGGTACGTTGCACCTTATTAGAATACAACATCTTATATCCTCCATGAAAACCCACAGCAAAGGAGCGGTTGATAGCGTAGCGACCGCCCACCTCTATGCCAAGGTAGAGACCACCTTCTTCAATCTTTGTCGAAGGAGGTTCGCTAGAGCTGCCAAGTGGCAGCGTGTAACCCACCTGCAGCACGGTGTAGGGGGTGAGACGGCTGCGCATAAAATGGCTTCGAAGCTCGAAGAATACAGGCATTTGGGTGAAGCCTCCCGTGGGATCGGCCAAATAGCTAAATCCCAAACCTACGGCAGCCTCCTTGCGGAACTGGTAGCCTGCCGACACAGAGGGCATGAAACCTGCCACGGTATCGGCGATACCTGTCTCGCTGGAGCGATTCACATTAAAAGCAAAGCTGGCGTCGCCGACACAATAGAGGCCGTGCCAGCGGAATTCTATGTGACGCTGCGCCACTGCTGTGCCAGAGAGGCACAGCAATGTGGCAGCGACAATAAGTATCTTTTTCATAAAAGGCTATTAAGCGTTCATCGGCTTAAGGTTCTCGCTGACGATCAGCGTGGCCTCTGTAGCGGCCTGCACCTGCTCGACAGTGAACTCAGGGTTGATTTCGGTGAGGACGATGCCTTTGGGAGTGATTTCCATGACACCCATCTCTGTGATGATCATGTTCACCTGACCTTTGGCGGTAAGTGGGAGGGTGCATTTTTTGAGGATCTTGGGATTTCCCTTGGCGGTGTGCTCCATGGCGAGGATAACCTTTTTGGCACCCACCAGGAGGTCCATGGCACCACCCATGCCGGGGGTCTTCTTTCCAGGAATCATCCAGTTGGCAAGGTCTCCTTCCTCATCGACCTGCATGGCACCGAGGACACTGACGTCGACATGACCGCCGCGGATGATGCCGAAGGAGGTAGCACTGTCGAAAGTAGAAGCTCCGGGCACATGGGTGATATATCCACCGCCGGCGTTGATGAACCAGGGGTCTTCCTTGCCTTCCTCTGGGGTGGGGCCCATGCCAATCATACCATTCTCACTCTGAAGAATGACATGCACACCTTCAGGGAGGAAGTTGGGAATCATGGTCGGCAGACCAATACCAAGGTTGACGACATCGCCGTCGTGCAGCTCCTGGGCCGCGCGCTTGGCGATAAAGGGTTTAATCTGTTCTTTTTCCATTGTTGTTATTTTTTTACGTATTTCGTTATCAAGCCATTATCATTTCCAACCTCTTGCCACCATTTCCTGTGCTATGTAGGAGGCCTCGTCGTCGGCGAAAGTGTTGGGACCAAAACCTGCATCATAGCCCAGTTCCTTGGCCAGTTCATGACTGATGCGTGGACCACCACAGATGAGGATGACCTTGTCGCGCAATCCTTCGGCCTCGAGCATCTCCACGAGCTCGGTGAGGTTCTTGATGTGCACGTCTTTCTGTGTCACTGTCTGGCTGACGATGAGGGCATCGGCATGGAGTTCTATACCCTTGGCGATGAACTCTTCGTTGGGCACCTGACTGCCGAGGTTGTAGGCGTCAATCATGTCGTAGCGTTCCAGTCCATAGTGGCCGGCATAGCCCTTCATATTCATGATAGCGTCGATACCTACGGTGTGAGCGTCGGTACCTGTCGAAGCACCGACGATGACAATCTTACGTCCGATATGCTCGCGGATATACTCGTCACACTCGTGCATGTCCATGGTGGTCGACTCCACCTTGGGCACATGGATACTGGTGTAGTCCACAGTGTGGGTCAGCGAGCCATAGCAGTTCATGAAGCAGAAGCCTTCTGTGAGTTCCTTCTGGTATACCACCAGAGGGTTCTCAAAGCCCATTTTCTTGAGCAACTGTTTGGCGGCCTCTTCAGCCTCCGCGCCCGCGGGCACCGGCAGGGTGAAGCTCAACTGCACCTTACCGTCATTCATAGTATCCCCGTAGGGTTTTATTTTGGTGAGGTCGAGGGTTTTGTCGTAATCCTTGGCCTCCATTGAATACAATCCTTCGCTCATATTACTTTTTTCCTTTCATAAGTTCAACAAACGGGTTGAAGTAGTGCTCGCCCTTTAAAGTAACGCCGTCGAGCCCCTTGCCACCGGTCTTGGGACGCTTCACGTTGGCGAAGATACCCTTCTCCAGTGCGGTGAAGAGGCCTTCGCTCTCCATAGCCTCAAGCAGCTTGGTGGCGTTGTGCAGCACCTCCTGGGCGCGGCGCTTGATGATGCCACCCTCCTTGAACTCCACCTCTTCGCCAATATCTTTCATATTGTTGAAAATATATTTGGCATTCTCGATGGAGAGGTAGCGGTCGCTCATGAAGGGGGTATGAATAGCCTCTGTGGGCATTCCCAGCAGTTGTAGTCCCTGGTGTGTCCACTGTCCAATGATGTTGAACAGAGCATCCTGTATGTGTCCGCGGAAAATGTTGCCGGTCATGAACTTCGTCGGGGGCATGTATTTCAGCGGTGCATTGGGGAATATCTCGCGCAGCATCTGAGCCTGTGCCAACTCGTAAAGGAAACCGTTTTCGAGCATGGGATCCATCTCGAAAGCATGTCCGAGGCCCTGCTGCTCACTGGGCAGGCCAGCCATGAAAGCCAGCTGCTCGTTGATGAAGTCGGAAGCCAGCACCGTATGGGCTTCCTCATAGGCGTCAGCCGTGGTGAGGTAGTTGTCCTCACCGGTGTTGATGATGACACCGGCGAAGCCGTTGATGATACGGCTCATATACTGGTCAATCAGCGTGCGCTGCATGTTGATATCTCGGAAAAGAATGCCATAGAGGGCATCGTTGAGCATCACGTCGAGGCCTTCAAGAGCACCCATGGCGGCGATCTCTGGCATGCAAAGACCTGAGCAATAATTGCAGAGACGTATGTAGCGGCCCACTTCCTCGCCCACCTCATCGAGGGCTTTGCGCATGATGCGGAAGTTTTCCTGAGTAGCGAAGGTACCACCGAAACCTTCAGTGGTGGCGCCGTAGGGCACATAGTCAAGCAACGACTGGCCTGTGGTGCGGATCACGGCGATGATGTCGGCACCCTGTCGGGCACCAGCCTGGGCCTGCACCACATCTTCGTAGATATTACCTGTAGCCACGATGATGTAAAGGTAGGGCTTGGAGCCTTCGCCTATCGTCTCGATGTATTTCTCACGACGCAGACGGTTGCCACGAACCTTTTCGATGGTGGTGTTGATAACAGGCGCCAAGGCCTTGTCAATATCCGTTTTGCTGTGGACGGGCAGCTTGGTGATGTCGAGTGTGCCGGCGCTGATGGCCTCAGCAATCTCCTGTGGGCTTTTGCCAGTTTCCACCATGGCGTTGCCCATATAGAACATCACGCCCTCGCCGAGCACGCCTTTCGCTTTCAGTTCCTCCACCACCACATTGGGCATAGGCACTTCGTTGTCGTCGACACCATCGATGCCGAGGAAGCGGCATAACGTGCGCTCCACAGCCACCGTAGTGTAGTCTTCCACGAAATCCTGCACCTGTCCGGCTATCTTTTTCGCCACGGAACGAGCATGCTCAACTTCGTTAAAATCAAGTCCTACTTTACTTTTTTGCATTGTTATAGTATTGTTTATGTATCGTTTTTTACATTATAATTCAAAATGCAAAGATACGAAAAAAAATCTATATCACAAAAAATATTTTCACGCCTTACAAAAATCAAAACAATGACGAATATGAAAAGTCAAGCATGCCTCCGGGCATACTTTTCTTTTCGGCTATTGCGATAATCAGTTGGAAACGGCTTTCTTGTCGGGTTGCGTCCACCATGTGGGACGGGCGACAGAGTCGAGGTAGTACTGTTCCTCGGGGTCGAGATGGGCACTGTCGACATACCATGGCCTATGCTGGCAGGCATAGGGACCCGCCACACGGATGCGATGACCCGTGGCGCGGTGTCCGATACGGAGGTTGGGCTTGTGGAGGGCGAAGGTTGTGTCGATGTCAGCAAGGTATTGGTCGTCACCGAGAGGCTTTTCCCAGAAATGCCTCTCCCACTGGAGGACATCGTTCTTGCGGACATAAAAGTCTGGGAGGTCGTCGATGCGCAAGGCACAGCCCACCTTGGCGGTATAAGGGGTATTGACAAGAATGTCGTAAAAATGTTTCAGGAAGTCGTCAGGGCAACAGTCGGGGAGGTAGATATCGGAGTCGGTGTAGACGAAGAAGCGATTTTTAAACTGCTTGTAGATGCCTGCAAGGATAAAGGCGCGATAGCCGAGGTTGCGATCAAGGTGGAATATTTTATAGGGGAGTGTTTTGTAATATTCAAGCAGTGGCGGATAGGTGGAGTGGTTGTCGATGATGTATAGGTTTCGGTAGCCACGGCGTTCGAGACATCCTATGAGGTCGCGAAGGAAGGTAAGTCTGTTGTAGTTGTTGATGATAATAGGTATCTGCTTGCAGTCGTCAACATGCCGTTCGGCGAAAAGAAGGTTGCGCAGGGCAAGACCATAGTAATAAAGCCTGTACTTGAGGCAGTGTAACGGGTATACAAGCCTTTTGCGCAATGGTTTCTTCTTTTCTTCCATAACTACAGTTTCTCCTTATCTTCCTTTTTCTTATCTTCCTTTTTCCCTTCTTTGTTCTCCGTCGCCTTCTTCTTCGGCTTGGGCATCTTGATGTCGCCAAGAGTATGCTTGCGGTTGAATTTGCTGATATCGACATCTCCGCTAATTCCCTTCACATGACCTTTGTCAGTGAATTGCCACAGGGTATGTCTCCCTGAAGGGATACCGCCGGCGTATTTGGCGATAAAGAAGTGGTAATTGGCATATTTTTTGCCTCGGAAATGCTCCTTGTAGCAGTGCTCGCTGGTGTAGATCATGGGCTTGGCTCCATATTCACGTTCGAGGAGCTCGAGAAGCTTGTCGACGCGCTCCATATAAAGACCGTCGGAGTATTTGCCTTCGATATCGAGCACAGGAATGAGGTCCAGGTCCTTTTTTTTGACAATCTTCCTGATGTTGGCCATCTGCTTGTAAGCTGTGGTCCTGGGGCTATAGACATGGTAGAACCCCACTAGCAACCCCGCCTTCCTGGCCTTGGTGATGTTTGTCTTGTAAAAAGGGTCCTGCATAGAGGCACCCTCGGTGGATTTGATGTAGACGAACTTGATGGTACTGTCGGAAGCCACCTTGGTCCAATTCACCGTGCCCTGGAACTTGGAGACATCGATACCTCGGGTGTGGGTCTGCGCAGCTGCCGAATTAAATATTGGAAAATGAAAACAGAAGAAAACAAACGTCATGAACACCATGAGCCTTTTTCTCATGTATCCAAACCTTTTCAACTGTGAATTGCCCATTTCCAAATTGCTACATCTGTATTTCATCGCCGTTGGAGTGGAAGAACTTAAAGTCCAGGAGGCTGTATTTCTCCGACGGCTGCATATCGAGGCGTACGTGGTATTTGCGCTGCCACTGACGACGAATACTGTGAAGCCATCCTTGTGTTAAGTAGGCATGGACGTAGGGGTGGGTGACGAGGGTGAGCCTCTTCTCGATGGCGGAGGTAAGGAGGTATTTGAGGCTGGACTCTATTTCGTCGATGACCACAAGGCTCGACTTGATGTGTCCCGTGCCGTCGCAGAAAGGGCATTTCTCCTGCACGTCGACTTCCATGGCGGGACGCACACGCTGACGCGTGATCTGCATGAGACCGAATTTACTGAGAGGCAGGATAGTATGGCGAGCCTTATCATGGCGCATCTCCTCGGTCATAACATCGAAAAGCTTTTTACGATTCTCGGCCTTGTTCATATCGACAAAATCGACAATGACAATGCCACCCATATCGCGTAGCCGCAACTGACGCGCTATCTCTATTGCACTCTCTATGTTGACCTGCAAGGCGGTGTCCTCTTGACCGGTGCCAGCCTTGATATGGTTGCCACTGTTTACGTCAATGACGTGCATGGCTTCGGTATGTTCAATGTAGAGATAGACTCCGGAGCGTATGGTGACTATTTTACCAAATGCGCGGCGGATGTCTCGTGATATGCCAAACTGCTCAAAGATTGGGGTCTCCATCTTGTACAGCTTCACGATATCCTCTTTGCCTGGGGCGATGTTCTTAATAAACTGGCGCACCTCATTGTGGAGGTCGGGACTATCGACATAGATGGTGTTGAAATCGTCAGTGAGCACATCGCGCAACAATGCCGAAGTTGTGCCCAGTTCGGCATGGACCTTCATGGGAGCACTGACGCGCTTGAGTTTCTCTGTCATCTTTGCCCAGCTGTCGAGAAGGTGGTGCAGGTCGGCATCGAGCTCTGCCACAGTACGCCCTTCGGCCACGGTGCGCACGATGACGCCAAAGTTCTGCGGGCAGATGCTCTGCATGAGACGGCGCAGCCGACTGCGCTCCTCCCCTTTACGTATCTTCTGAGAGACTGAAATCTTATTACAGAAAGGGGTGAGAACCAGGTAACGGCCTGCAATGCTGATATCGCCTGTCACCTTTGGTCCTTTGGTGGAAATGGGTTCTTTGGTGACTTGCACCAGCACCGGTTGCCCCACCTTGAGCACATCACCCAAATTGCCAACCTTTCCAAGAATGGGTTCAATTTTGAAATTCTCGAGAGTGGCGGCATTCTTGTCTCCATTCATGGACAAGCGGAGGTATTTGTCAACAGAGTTGTAGTCAGGGCCCAGGTCGAGATAGTGCATGAAGCCTTCCTTGTCGCCTCCAATATCGACAAAGGCAGCATTGAGCCCCTGCATTATTTTTTGCACTTTACCGAAGAAGATGTCGCCCACAGCAAACTGACCGGTAGTCTTCTCCTTGTGAAGCTCCACCAAGCGCTTGTCTTCCAAAAGGGCTATCTGCACACCTTCATCGAATGCTGATATTACTAGTTCCTTATCCAATATTATATTATTTGGGCAATTAAAGTATCTTTCAATATAGTAAAAAACAAATTACATACCAACCCTCTTCGGGTGGTGTGTAATTTGTTTTAGTTTTTTTATCAGCGCCTCAGAGACGCCGTCAGACACTATTTCTTCTTATGTCTGTTCTTGCGCAGGCGTTTTTTACGCTTGTGCGTAGACATTTTGTGTCTCTTGTGCTTTTTTCCGTTAGGCATAGTTAAAATGATTTTTTCTTACTTTACTTTCTTCTTAACATCCTGCATGAAAGTCTTGGCGGGCTTGAAAGCGGGGATGTTGTGTGCGGGGATGATGATGGTGGTGTTCTTGCTGATGTTGCGGCCAGTCTTCTCAGCACGTTTCTTCACGATGAAGCTGCCGAAGCCACGCAGGTACACGTTCTCGCCCTCGGAGAGGCTCTCTTTGATAACGGTCATGAACTCCTCGACAGTAGCCTGGATGGCGACCTTCTCAATACCGGTTTTCTGAGCTATTTCAGCTACGATTTCTGCCTTTGTCATTTTTAAAAAACTTTTATTGTTAATCTATTATTGTCTGTTTTTCAACCAAAAATCGGAGTGCAAAAATACTACTTTTTTTTTATTCATCGAATATTTTTTTTCCTTCCAATCTCTTTTTAACATTTCAAATGACTATAATCATTTATTTTACAGCATAATAAAACAAAATTTTTTTTTCAGAATTATCAACTTCGAGACGCCAAAACGCCTCGCACCGGTTTCTTATCACCCTCCCTATCTACTAATTTTTAACCTTTTAACGAATACCGAAACCATCACACCGACTGCAGCAAGCGTGGAGCATATAACAACGATACCGTCTATCCCCAATGGCTCCGATGGGTTGTAGCCGAAATCCCCCTGTGCGGCCAACCCGTAGGCCACAACGACGATGGCATTATTGACAAAATGTGCGGTCACATTCACCAGCAGCGATTCGCCGTAGAGATAGAGGTAACCCAGTGTTGCACCCAACACAAAACGCGGCATAAAAGCAAAGACTTCGCCGTGGGCAAGGCTGAAAACCGCCGCCGTGACCCAAATGGCGGCGTGGGGGTTCTTGAACCACCGCTGTAATAAATTCTGTATGCCGACACGGAAGAATAGCTCCTCGCACACCGCCGGAACCAATGCCAGCCCCAAAAGGTTGAGCAGCGGATGACATTCCGTCATCAGAGTCTCAACTTGCTGTTGAGACCGTTCTCCAGTCTGACGAAGAGAGTCTTCTACCTTCGCCCATACTCCTGACCAGTGCCAACTGTCGTTCCAGGTAGCCAACCAGTCTGTAAGTGGAACCATCAACAACAGCACCACGACACCCGCTACAGCAAGCAGCCATTTTCCGCGTCCAAAATCGAGCCTATAGAACTCGCACTGTTTGTCACGGTAATAAATAGAGGTCATCAGCACCACCGGCACGCCGAACATCAATACCTGTACTAGCATCTGCCAGCAGAGAAATGCCGTCTGTCCCCCCGTATTCACCGAGGATATAAGCCCGAGAACATTTCCAAGCAATGCAGACACAACAAGCATCACCAACGCAAACAGCGCCAGTACCAAAAGGTGCATAAACGGATGGGAAAACTTCTTGTCTCTTAACTCATAACTCATAACTCATAACTCTCTCTGTGACCCCGGCGGGATTCAAACCCACGACTTTCGGAACCGGAATCCGACGTTCTATTCAGCTGAACTACGGGGCCATGCGTTTCACAAAAACATAATGATAACCGTAAAGAAAGAAAAATATTGTGTACTGCAAAAAAAAATTTAACCTTTATTTAAGAACATCTGCCGTCCCCGAGACAAATATTATATTAGTAGTATAATACAATAAAAATACATTTATTACGTTATCCGAAACAATGAAAAGGACAACTATCTATATAATATTATCACTATTGTTAGTCTCCACGTCTATGGCTCAGAGCACCTCTGTACTCGCCACGGGCCACTGGTGGAAACTCTCCGTCTCAGCCTCGGGGATCTACCGCATTACCACCAGCGACATTCCGTCATTGGCAGGTACAAGTGTAGACAACCTCGCTGTTTACGGCATGGGTAGCGGCATGCTCTCCACCTACAACAGCCAGACCCCTACTGACGGCCTCCGTCAGCTGGCCATCGAGGTCAACGACCGCAATGGCGACGGCATCTTCGGTTCCGGCGATGAACTGTTGTTCTATGGAGAAGGTGCCGAGGAATGGCGCTACGACAATGGCCTTTTGCGCTGGACCTTCACCCATCACGCCTACGCCCGTGAGAACTGCTATTACCTCACCTCTTCGTCCACCGCACCTAAACGCATCGCCACAGCGGCGCCTGTCGCCACCGACACAGTAATCACCACCCATACCGTTGTAGCCCACGTGGACAACGACCTTGTGAACGTATACAAGACAGGGCAGCTCTGGATGGGTGAGAAGTTCTCCTCTGCCATGTCGTCGCGAACCTTTGAACTACGTCTGCCTGGCTCCGTCGTAGGCAATGTGAAACTCCGCTGGGCTGTGGCCTCTATCGCCACCACCACCGCATCCTTCACTCTCTCCTCGGGCAGTTACAGCCGTCAGGAAATGCTCACCAAGACCAACTCCTACCGCTCCATACTAGACGCGATACCCTCCGTCTCGTCCACCTACACTTTCTCTCTAGCCTTTTCCCCTTCCGACATTAGCGGCAGCGGCTACCTCGATTTCATTGAGCTCACCGCCGATGCCATCCTCGCCTTCAATGGTGGTCAGCAATTGATTCGCAACGACCGCCACCTAGACTCCCCTGTTTCCTTCCACATCACACAGACAACTGCTACCAACGCCCGGGTGTGGGAAGTATCGACCGCTGGCGCCGAACGTGAGATGTCCCTTACAAACGGTACTTGGAGCGACAGCACGGGAACGGCGCGCACCTATGTGGCTTTTGACGAATATTCCTATCTCAGCCCCGAAACCATCACCCCGCTCGACAACCAAAATCTCCACGGTAGCGATGCCGCCGACCTGGTGATAGTGACTCATCCTGCTTTCCTCGACCAGGCCCTGCGCCTCGCTTCTCTGCACGAACTTTTCGACACCCTCACCACCCTCGTGGCTACCGACGAGCAAGTTTACAACGAGTTCTCATCGGGGAAACAAGACCCCATGGCTATCCGTGCCCTCCTACGTTGGATCATGGAAAGCCATCCCTCTCGTCCACCTCGCTATCTGGTGCTCTTCGGCAAGGGCAGCTATGACAACCGTAACCTCCTGGGAAACAACATACCTACCGTGGTAACCTACGAGACAAGTTTCTCCTTTGACGATGACGGGATCTCCTATGCCAGCGACGATATGCTGGGTTACCTCGACCTTACCGACCATGGTGCCAGCAGTGAGACTCTTGATGTCAGCGTTGGCCGCCTGCCAGCCAGAAATGTCGATGAAGCGACTCTCATAGTGGATAAGATCGAAGGCTATATCACCCGCCGTGACCTGCTTGATGACAACAACCGCGGCGACTGGCGCAACTATGTGGCACTGCTGGCCGACGATGCCGACCCCGGCCATTCTGGTGACAGCCTCTTCGCTCATTCCTCAGAATCCATAGCCTCGGCCATCAAAAATTCCATGCCACAGATTAACATCGACCGACTCTATGCAGACTCCTACCATCAGTCCTCGGGAGCCATCGGTTCCTATTACCCAGACCTCAACAATGCCCTCCGTCAACGCATCAATTACGGATGTCTGTTGCTCAACTATATCGGCCATGGCTCTTCTGCCTACATAGGTACCGAGCGCTACATAGAGCCCTCGGATGTCGCCGCCTTCAGCAACACTGACCGTCTGCCCCTTTTCGTCACCAGCACCTGCTCCTATGGTCACTACGACCAACCTGATGAACTGTGCGGTGCCGAAGCCTGCATAATGGCCCCTGCCGCTGCCATCGGCGTCATTGCCGCCTCGCGACCCATCAGCCACATCGAACGATTCAACAAAGACGTAGTGCTCTACGCCCTCGACCCCGCCAACACTATTGGCGACGCCTTGCGAAAAGCCAAAAACCGCACCTCCGTCTCTATGTCTATAGCCCTCATCGGCGATCCGGCCCTGCGCCTCAGCCAACCGACAAACCATGTCCGCGTGACTCATATCAACTCTGAGCCCGTGAACGACACCACTGATGTCATGGCTGCTGTCCTCAGCCGCGTCACCATCACCGGTGAGATTCAGGATGCCGACGGACAACTTGTCAGCGACTTCGACGGCACGCTCTATCCCGTGGTCTATGACCGCGAGATGCAATCGTCCACCCTGGCCAACGACAACCCAGGCACCGAGGTCTCCTTCTGGCAACAGAAGACCATTCTCTACAAAGGCAGCCATCCCGTCATCGGAGGCCGCTTCGAGTACTCGTTCATCGTGCCTATGGATGTCTCCTACCGCTACGACTATGCCAAACTGAGCCACTATGCCAAGAGTCCCTCTGACCATGCCAGCGGCAGCTTCACCCATCTGATGCTCGGCGGTATGAGCGACTCCTCCAATGACGACGCCCTGCCTCCCACAATACGCCTCTTCCTGGGCGACACCAATTTCCGCCCCGGTGGTTTGACTGGCCCCTCTCCCACCCTCCTGGCACTAATCTCCGATTCCGCCGGCATCAATATCGGCACTGGCTTGGGACACGACATCACGGCTGTTATCGACGACAACCCCGGCAGCCTTATCGTCCTCAACGATCTCTTCCAGCCCGACATCGCCGACGGCCGTTTCGGCAGCGTATCCTATACCTTGAAAGATCTTACCCCGGGACATCACACCGTCACCGTCAAAGCCTGGAATATTTTTGGGCTCTCAGCCTCCGCCTCCATACCTTTCGTGGTCCACGG
>JAEEGL010687972.1_pt1 | contig 17489 bp, 13 predicted proteins | sample 9134231 | NCBI WGS metagenome assembly JAEEGL01 (sample SAMN16246548, study PRJNA631951) | gut metagenome | biome: gut microbiome; feature: rumen; material: fiber-attached | host: Bos | place: Iran: Karaj | collected 2018-10 | reverse complement strand
TTCCCTATAAGATCACGATTTATCATCAGGAAAGTGGCAGTAATTATATTGTAGATCTGTTCCACCCTGTAACTCGGTATGAGTCAGATTATTTGTTACAGTTTGGACTTTTAAACGAAAAGAATTCCAAGATAAAATGACAAAAAAAGCCCGTCACTGAGGTGACGGGACCTGAACCGTGCGCGTCTGCCAGTTCCGCCATATCCGCGTTGGCAACTCGCTCCAAGCGAGTGGTAGCATTATACGCCAGGCGCGGGAGGTTGTCAACAACTATTTTTTGACGTAAGCAAGTGAGCACTAGCACAACCTTGCTTATTGCCTTTTCACTGCTTGCGTGATAGAATCAAATCAAGGGAAGGCCGATCCCGCCTTGTGAGGTGAGTTTTATGTTTCGTGGCAGGAAGAGAATAAGAAATGTGGTTGCGTTGACAATAATTGCCACTCTCTGCGTGATCGCTATGCTTATCATTGCCGGCTGTGGTTCACAAAAAACGGTAGTAACAGATAGTGGTCTGTCGTCTGAGGAGTCTCACAACAATGATGTTGACAATAACGGACGTGATGATAATGATGTCGGCGACGATGTTATTGACGACAATTCTGACCAGGAGGACCTAAGCAAGCGGGTCTTCACTATTGACGATTTTGCCTTTATCGAAAAAGGAAAAACTACATTAACTGAAGTACATAAAAGGATTGGCTGCTATTCTACTGCATATTTATCGCGCGGGTATGGATCGGATGAAATATATCCAACGGCAGATCCGTATGTATGCATAGAAATAGTGTATTTTCAAAATGATTACGTGATCTTTGATGTGCTGATCCAACAAGGTGACTATCCGATCGAAATTGAGCTGATTCCGTTCACAGAAGATTCTTTGGAAGACGATGTATTCAGGTAATTTGAGGTTGGGCCATGACATTATATGATATTCCTAAATCTTTCTTTTGGCAAAAGCTGTTCGTATGGCCACTGATTTCTAAAACTTTTTTTATAATCATGCTTATTGTCGATATTGTATTGATTATTAGATTAATAAAGAAAGAGAAGATTTCGAATGGTTTTTGAATCATGAAACAAAAATATACAGTTTTCTTTCCCTTTTCATTTGAAGAAATTGATGCATTTGATGATAATGTTGACGTATGCATTGTTTTTGATACCGGAGAAGAGGACACACTGCTCTTCGGAACTCCAAAAAACAAAAAAAGATTTCCGGATGTCGATATGGTATTAGTGCATAAATTGACTCAAAAAAGAATTATACGGAAAGTGAAAAAAATAATGGCTCCTAAGTCTTTGGAACGCATTGAAACGATACGGGAAATGTGGTACGGGATAGATAATAATTAAAGGGCGGACAATTATATGAAGAAGAAAACGCTTGTTCTGTCAATCGGACTTTCGCTGATACTATTAACAATTATCGCAGTGGCGATCTGCTTTGTGCTTGCTTTACGTGGTGAACCGGATCCAAACGAAAGGCCGTTGGCTGTTTTTATCTTTTTTATTGCGGTGTTTCCGGTCATATTGGAAGAACTTGTTTTACTTAGAAGTATTTATAAAATCTTTATCAAAAACCTGAGGACTCCCGCGAAGATCTGCTGCATTATTTCCGCGGTATTGATTATTCTTGCGTTGACTTATCAGCTGCTGGTTTTTACTAACGTCATTAATTATGAGATCCTCCCGGCCGGCCCGAAGGCAGCGAGTTCACGCTTTTTCTTAATACTTCTGTTATCCGAATGGCCGGTGATCCTGGTCTCTTTTATCTTGGGCAGTTTTAATTGAGCGGATGATGTTCGTTTTCGGCCGCCGAACGTAGGCCGAAACACCTTTCTTTCCATCATTTCGGCCTCCGTAGAAGGGCAGAACGTAGGCCGAAATACCTATCTTTCAATCATTTCGGCCTCCGCAGAAGGGCAGAGCGTAGGCCGAAACACCTATCTTTCAATCACTTCGGCCTCCGCAGAAGGGCAGAGCGTAGGCCGAAACATCTTACTTTCCATCATTTCGGCCTCCGCAGAGAGGCGCCATCACGCACAAGTTGACATCCGGCAGGCAGAGGGCTAAAATTGACGACGAAAAGGCGATAATCGGCATTAGAATGGGAGTTGCGGATATGAAAAAGCAGAGCGCGAGAGTGTTGACGAAGCGGGCAGTATTGACCGTTTTGACGGTGGTGCTGGCGGTGGTGCTGGCGGCGGTGCTGGCGGGCGGGACGTTGACCGCGGCGGCGTCGGATCAGGCGCTGCCTGAACGGGAGAACCTGGCGTACGAGGCAGACGTGGAGGCGGACAACTCCTTCGAAGGAAATCAGTACTTCTCCACCGCGTACCTTACCGACGGGGTGCATGTGCCGCTGGATGAGGACCCGCACGCCGGCTGGTCGGTGGATCCGTTCAGCGTGATCGCGCGCGACGAGCCTGTAAATGTTACCGTGGATCTGGGGAAGAAATATATGCTGGACACGGTGGTGATCCGGCCGTGCCTGTACAACAACGGCGAAAAGATGCCCAGCTGCTACGAAGTGCAGATCTCGGAGGATTATAATAACTGGACGACGGTGGCCACGGTCGAAGGACTCGCGCTCACCGCGGCAGACGATCAGATATACACGTTCGAGCCGGTGCGGGGGGAATACGTGCGCGTTGCCATTACGGAGCACAGCGATAAAGTTGACAACACCGGTTCCGCGCTTTCAGAGTTCAGCGAGATAGAAGTGTACGGCGAGGAATTGCCCGCGACGCCTACGCCTGAACCCACCGCGACGCCTTCACCGGCGCCAACGGAAGCACCTACCGAGGAGCCCACAGAGGAGCCCACGGCAGTACCCGCCGGCACCGGCGAGGATGACCGTTCGGGCAAACTGCCGCTCGCCGCGATCATCGCTATAATAGCGATCAGCGTGTGCGCAGTTGCCGCCGCGGTGGTAGTGTTAGTTAAAGCCGCGAAAAAGAAACAGAAATGATGCTCAGCCCCGCGTTGGCAGCAGCTTGAAGAACGGCATGGTCTGCAGGATGATCTTGCCCGGGCCGTAAATGACCGTGTTGAACAGGCCTTCGCCGCCGAACAGTATGTTTTTGACGCCGGGCACGGTGACAACTTCCATGCGGCAGGTCGCTTCCATTGCCGCCAGATAGCCGGTGTCAACGATCAGACTCTCGCCGTCCGCCAGCTCCTGCTCGTGGGCGGATCCGTCGATCTCAACGAACGCGGTGCCGTTGCCTGAAAGGCGCTGCATGATGAAGCCTTCGCCGCCGAACAGACCGCTGGCGATCTTGCGCTGGAAATGTACGGACAATTCCACGCCCTCCTCCGATGCCAGGAAGCCGCGCTTCTGCACGATCATTTCCTTGCCGGGCCGTATCTCAAACGCGCGGATCGAGCCGGGGAAACTGGACGCGAACGCGATCTGGCCCGGTTTGCCGACGGCGGTGTAGCGGTTCTGGAAAAGCGCTTCGCCGGCGAACATGCGCCCGAAGGCCTTGCCGATTCCGCCGTTGGAAGTAGTCTCCATTTTCATGTTGGGGGTCATCCAGCTCATGCTGCCCCGTTCGGTGATGAGCGATTCGCCGGCCGCAACGTCACAGATGACGACGGGCAGCGGTTCTCCGATGATCTTGTAAGTCATAATTGTACCTCCTTGTGGTGATGGTGATGATGAATGAGTTCGTGGTCAGTTTTTGGCTGCGATCAGGTCGCCCACGGCGGTGCGCAGGCGGTCAAACAGCTCTGTGTCAGTTTTGTAATTACCCAGCGACGTGGTGATCTGCTTGATGACCAGGTCGGAGGTGCCTTCGCCGTACAGCGAGTCCAGCAGCGTGAAGTAGTCGTAATCCTCCACGCCGTCGCGCACGGATTCCAGCCGCAGCGAGCCGATCGGGCCCGGGTAGCCGTCGCTGCCGTACTTCTCGATATATTCCGGAAGCGCGCCGCCCTGGTAGATCAGGACGCCGTTGCCGTAGGTGTCGACCACGGTGCCGGAGACCGCGTGCTCGTACTTTTTGGTCCAGGTCTTGCCGTTTTCCCAGTCGTTGACCATGTAGTACAGGAATCCGTCAACGTTGTACATCTTCTGCTGCCAGAACAGCAGCCGGTGCTTGACCGATTCGTCATTGATGGACAACGTGATCTCCGGGTCATGCGGGAACCGGGTGATGTACCACCACACTTCGTCGCCGCCCGCCTGCTCCGCGGCCATGCGGTCTTTGAACACGCCGAACCGGCTCTCCATGGTCTGGTTGTAGTACTGGTTGTACAGCTTGCTGTTGGCTTTTTTGTCCGCAGCGGTGTTGAAGAAGTAGGTCTTGGGGCACCAGACGTTGACGTCGTTCTCCAGATATTTGAAGAAGTCGGTGATGGAGTTGATCATCGTGTTGTAGTGGATCGGGATGAGCAGCTTGTGCGCGCCGAAGATCTCGGTGTATATGGAGTTGTAGTGCTTGATCTTGTTGAGCGCCGTGGTGCTGAGGGGCTCGTCGCCTTCGTTGGGGTAGAAGTACGCTTTAGCGAGCCATTCCGGCTTCTGGGAGACCATGTCGTACGCAGCCTGCACGTACGCGCGCAGGTTGGCGTCGCTCTTGGTAGCCTCCGGGTGGATCTTCCAGCAGAGCGTATAGGCGGTCATGCGCGGATCGTCCAGGTATTGCTTGACGCGGGCGTCCCAGAACTGGCCGCGTTTGGCGTAGGGGAGGGTGTAGCAGTTGACTTTGTTCTCCAGCAGGTACTCGTAATAGAGCGCGTACAGGTCGTCTTCCAGGCCGTCTACGGTAGTACCTTCGCGGTTGGCGCCGACGATCACGGCCCATTCGTTCAGGTCGGACAATGTTTTGCAGCTGGAGGCGACGGGCAGCGCGAAATTCCACACGTAGGCGTACACTTTGGCTTTTTTCAGCTCATTGCCGCTCGCGTCGGTCAACGTGACGGTGGCGGAATACTGTCCCGCGGGTGTGCCGGTCTGGGATTTGACCTTGATGATGAACATCTGGCTCCGGCCGGCTTTGAGGTCGAATTCGTGCTCCAGCACCGGGATCGGATCGGCGACGGTCTTGCCGTCAACGCCGTCGAAATACCACCCGTAGCACACTTCTTTGGTGAGCGTGTGGCCGCTGCCGTCGGTGAAGTCGGATACGTTCAGCGTGAGCCCGCTGCGTGCTGTATCAGAGGCGATCAACAGATGGCAGCCCTCGATCTCGTTTTTGGCGAGCTTGATCTGATATGTGTTGCGGCCGCTGGACGTGACGCTTTCGGCGGGGGTGTTGATGTACGAGTGTTCGAACCAGAGCGTTATGCCGGCGTCTTCGTTAGCGGCTCTGATGGGCGTGTTGTCAACGTCCGGCGCATGCTGCTGCGCGGAGGCCAGCAGTTCCGCGGCCCGGACAATATCTTCATCGGACAATTTATTTATATCGTCTCCCCAGTCCGTGATCCCGCTGGGCAGCGGCGTGGGCTTCGGGGTGGCGGTGGGCTGCTGTGTGGGTGTTGCGGTAGGCTGCTTTGTAGGCGTAGCGGTGGGTTTATGCGTGGGTGTGGCCGTGGGCTGCTTGGTGGACGTGGGTTGCTGTGTGGGGGTGGCTGTGGGTTGATTCGTGGGGGCAGCGGTGGCGGTGGCCGGAACTTCGCTGGCGGCTTCGGGGGTGCTGGTGGCGGGAGCTTCCGTGGGTGTTTCGGGCGTGGCCGTTGCGGGTTCGGCTGTCGCCGGTGCTTCGGTGGCGGGCTGTTCCGTGGCGGGCTCGTTGGTGGCCGGGGCGTCGGTGACAACGTCGGTCGCGGCGGGTTCGCCGGTCGCGGGCAATTCAGTGGAGGGTTCGCCGGAATTGATGATCACCGGTGCCTCGGTGACAACGGGCTTATCCTTGACGCCGCAGCCGCAAAGGATGAGGAGGAAGAGGGTCAATATCACGACCGCCGCCCTGACTATATGTTTTCTGCTGATTCTTTGCATCTTGTCTGTCTCCTTTATATGTGTCAACGCCTCGCGCGCCACACCTTCCCGCTGATATTTCAGCCTGTTTGAGCGTGCTGATTATAGCAAATATAAGGCGATAAAGGCAAGAGAAATGGAGTTAGTGCCTGAGTAGAATTAGTGAATTAGGTTTAGTGCCTTAATAGAATTAGGGAATTAGGGAAATTGCGGAATCGCCTGCGGCGATGATTTCACGGGCGAGGCGGAGCGGCCTCCTTTGTGAGTGTGTGAATCGGCCGCGTCTATAGAAAATGCCATTTTCTCGTATTCTATAGACGCGGGCTCCTTCTCTTCGCGTAAGGCTGGCGCGCTTGCCCCGGCGTTTCTAAAAAAATACTAAAAATCGCTCATTTTTTAGATGAGGGCGCCTTCTCTCAGGGCTTGATCCGTTTGAGAAAGCCGGATCAACCTCAGCTTTCGCGAATATCAAGGCTTCGATTGGACAAAAGTTGCTTATTGTCCGGATAATTATCCAGTCAAAGTCAATTTTGGCATCAAAGGCGTCTATAGAAATCGGCGAAATCGGGTTTTCTATAGACGTAGACGGCGCCAAGAGAAAAAAATGAACGAGAACCGGCAGACGTTTCTTAAAAAATTGCCAAATCCCGGAATTTTTAAGAAACAGACGGCGCCAAGCGAAAAAAATGAGCGAGAGGCCGGAAGATGTGGTACAATTATATTGACAGTTGATTGGTCTTAGGCTCGAAGCAAATTGGAGGTCCGGAAAATGAGAAGTGATAGAATAATAAAAGCGACGGCAGCCGCAATAGCCGCAGCAGTGATAGTGTTATTGATATTGTGCGCGGTATTGACCGTGAGCGGCGGGAGGGGCGCGAAGGCGAGCGCGGAGACGGTATTGACCCATGTGTCGGGAACCTCGAAACTGCCGGAGGTTGGGAAAAAATTCACCGGGGCCGAGTTCGCCAGCGACGAGCCGGACAAGTATTACCCGCGGTACGGCGACCCGGATATATGTTTCGGAAACTGGGATAAGGTGCCGGAAGACCACGTGTATCAGGAAGGCGAAAGGGTCATACTGATATACTTCTTTACACCGCGTGAAGGGTACGATTTTCCGGCCGATACGAGCGGGGACGGGTTCGTTGCGACGATAAACGGCAATCCGCTGCACCCGTACGGCACCCTCGGTGACGGCGCAAATACCAAGAGCTTTTCGCTGGATTATATCGTAACGGCGACCGCCGTCAGCGAAGATACAAAACCCGTGTTTACGACCGATCACATGGAGCTTATATCCAGGCGCGAAGGGTACGGCAAGCTGGAGCGGGATGACGGGTACAGGCTCACCGTGAAAAACGGCAGCGCGACGATGTATGACAAGCTGATGTGCACGGAGCTGGTGTTGTCCGGCCCGGACGCGGACAAGTTTGAGATACTGAACTGGTCTGTCATTGACTCCGCCGAACCCGGCGAAGTGTATGAAGATACGCGGCGGATCGTGCCGAAGCAGGGGCTTGCCGTCGGTGAATATCACGCGACGCTGACGCTCAGGTACGCGCCGTCCGGGCTGCATTCGGAAATGCAGGATGTGAGCAGCGCCGAGCTCGTGTTCCGGGTGTACCCGGCCGATTATATCGAGTGCCGCAACTGGTGGGGCACGTCGTCCTCGGATTATATCGAGACGGTCATGCTGGGCGATACGCTGCTGCACAGCGACGGGCCGAGCTATTTTGCGCCGGGGGACGCGGGCAAAACATTTACGCTGACGGTGAGGACGGATGACAATCATAACGCGTTGTCCGCGTACGCGCTGGTAAACGGCACGTATGGGTCCAGGGCGGAACTCGAGGAAAACGGTGAGCGCACATTTACCGGCTCGTTCGAATTGCCCGCGGAGGATTTCGTGCTGGGGATCAATACGAAAGCGATCGTGCTGTACGTTGTCCACTTTAACGGCAACGGCGGCCTCGGACAGATGGACGACGTCAACGTGGACGGCGAAATGATGCTGCCGGAATGCCGGTTCATTGCCCCCTCGGGCAAAGAATTCGACCGCTGGGACGTGGGCATGGTGTACGAAATGTTCAAGCCCACCGGCGACGTGACGATCACGGCGCTGTGGAAGGACCGCGTTGACAACAAAGCCACCTTCGAAAGCTGGTGGCATACGGGCACCGGCGACGTGGAGGAGTTTTTAGTTGACAACGCGGAATTCGCGCAAATGTCCAAATACTCCATCGGCACCGTGCACGAGATCTCGATCCGCACCGCGCCCGGCTACATGCTGACCGATGTCTGGCTGAGATACGCGGATGAAAACCGCGAGAGCCTGGCGATCAGCGAGAGCTCCGACTGCCGGTACACCATGTCGTTCACGGTCCCGAACGCGGATTTCAGAGTGGGCATCAACATGAAGGTGCGCATGCCCTCCTTCGGCACGGATTCGATCGAACTGGAGGCAATTGAAGGCTACACGGCAAGCGACCTGATCTCAAATCCGGGGCTGTACCCCAACGGCCTCGAGTTACCGACGGCGAATATGTATGTGCTGGCGGAGGTCGCGGAGGTGTCCGGCCCGACCGGCAACGACAAGTCGATTTTCACTGTGAGCGAGATCGGTGGCGGCTCGATCAGCGGCAACGGCCGCTTCAACCTGTTTGTTTCCGTGAAGGAAGGTCTGGCCCCGGGCGTTTATTACGGCAATGTGGTGCTGTACTACGACCGCACCGGTGCGGGCAGTTCCTGGCAGGTTGCGGACCGGCTCGATGTAACGCTGACGGTGCGCGAGCAGGGGGCAACGGACGCGCCGCCTACGGAGGTGCCCGCCACCGATGAGCCTGCGAGCGAGGTGCCGGCGACGGATGAGGCGACGGCTCCGGCCGCGACCGACGAACCGGCTTCGGAGGCTCCGGCGACCGGCGAGCCGACAATTGCGCCTGACGCGACTAACGCGCCCGTCGCGACGGCTCCGGCCGCGACCGGCTCGGGCAATTCGGGCAACGGCTCCGGCGGCAAGACCGGCAAGACTGCCCTAAAGATCCTGGGCATCGCGGGCATCGTCCTGGCGGTGCTGGCGATCCTGGCTGTCGGCGCGATCTTGCTGGCGAGGAAGAGCAGTAAATGAGCTTTTATCTTTGAATAAAATTAGGGAATTAGGTCTAGCGCCTGAGTAGAATTAGAGAATTAGATAATTAGGGAATTAAGGAGCGGCCGTTCGGCCGCGGAACTCAAGACAAAGGAGCGGCCGGGTGATCCGGCCGCGATCTTATGTGTTAGATGGAGCGGCCTCCTTCGTGAGCGTGAAATCCGGCCGCGGAACTCACGGATAAGGCGGAGCGGCCTCCACATCTGGCGTGAGATTCGGCCGCGTCTATAGAAAATGCCATTTTTCCGTATTCTATAGACGCGGGCTCCTTCTGATTGCGCGAGAGGGACACGCTTGCGCCGGTGTGTCTAAAAAAATCGCCAAAATCGCTCATTTTTTAGATGAGGGCGCCTTCTCTCGAAGCCTGATCAGCTTTAGAAAGATTGTGACACTTAAGATATCAAGGATATCAAGGCAATATTCTGGCAAAAGTGGCTTCTTCCCCAATAAATTATCAAATCAATGACTGGTTTGGCATCCGGAGCATCTATAGAAACAGGTAAAACCGGGCATTTCAATAGATGGAGACAGTTTAACATGCAAAAAATGAGCGAGAATCGGCAGGCTCGTCTAAAAAAAACGTGAAAAACCAAGATTTTTTAGATGGAGACGGCGCCGCGTGAAAAAAATGAGCGAGAGATCGGGTGTTGACTGCTTTAAGCGGGGTAAGCAGGTGTTATTTTGCTTTATGGATGCTTGAAAAGTGAAAATTAGTTATTGACACCCGCTCTATATGGTGGTATAATGCGCTTCGCACTTGTTAAGTGCGCACCTTTAGCTCAGCTGGTAGAGCAACTGACTCTTAATCAGTGGGCCCAGGGTTCGAGTCCCTGAAGGTGCATAAACGAAAACACAGTCCCGATCGGGGCTGTGTTTTTTTGTAAGTGAAACTCGAACCCGAGAGGGCGACTATCCTTAAAGTATCATTGCCCACGCAGCCTTTTTGTGGTACAATTAGCGCATCAGGCCGGGCGGCCGCCGCGGCGGATCCGGATGGCCGGCGAGGAGGGTTAGGAATGGGTACGTTGACGCAGACAGAGCGCGGGTTTATGGCCGGCGCGGCGCGGGAAGATATCACGCCGCCGGTCGGCACGCTGCTGTACGGGTATGTGCCGGATTCGGTGAGTACGTCTGTGCACGACGGGCTGGAGGCGGTGGCCGCCGCATTCGCCCAGGGCGACGTGAAAGCGCTGCTGGTGACGATATCCGTGGGCGACTTCGGGACCGCGTTGTGCGATGAGCTGCGTGCGAAGATCGGGGAAGAGACCGGATTGCCCGCGGGGCGAGTCGTGATTGCCGCCACGCACACCCATTCCGCGCCCAATGTGTCGGGCATAGAGGGGTGGGGGGACATTGACCGCCCGTACGTGGACAATATCCTGTTCCCGAAAGTCTGCATTGCCTGCCGCCGTGCGCTGGAAGAGCTGCAGCCCGCCGAGCTCGCGATCGGCACCACCGAATCGAAAGTCGGCATCAACCGCCGCCAGCAATTTCCCAACGGCGGCATCGGCCTCGGCCAGAATCCGTGGGGCTGCTTCGACCCCGAGATGACCGTGCTCGTGCTGCGGAACCGGGTCAATAAAAAAGGCATCCTCAATTTAATACATTATAGCTGCCACGGCACAGCGGCGGGCAACAACCGCGAGATCTCCCGGGACTGGCCCGGCGTGATGACCGACCGGTTGACCGCGGAGACCGGGACGCTCAGTGCGTTCTTTAACGGCGCCGTGGGGGATGCGGGGCCGCGGCTCACTAACGGCGGGACCACCGGAGATATACGGCATGTGGAGGAGCTGGGGGGCGTTGCCGCCGCCGACGCAGTGCGCGCGTACCGGAACGCGGGCGTGTTCAAGCCCGGGGAACTCAGATTGTTCGAGGGCGTGACGGGGGTGCCGCGCAAGCCGCTGCCGCCGGAAGCTGTGCTGCGGGAGAAACTCGCTTCATACGCTGAACCCGAGAAACTCGTCAACATCAGCCGCCTCGAATACGCGTACTACCGGGAGGCGCTCGCGGAGTACGAAGCCGGCTGTCCGCCGTATGAACACGAATTCAGCTGGCAGCAGACGCTCATCTCGCTGGGCGACGTGTTATTCGTGCCGTTCCCGTTCGAAATGTTTTCAGAGATCGCGCTCCGGCTGCGGGCGTATTCGCCGTTCCGGCATACGCTTACGCTGTCCAACGCAGGCGGCTACAACGCGTACCTGCCCACCGAGGACCAATTGGTGCGGGGCGGGTACGAAGTGGCCTGCTTCAGATACAGCTCGGCACATCCGCTCGCGGACAACGCCGATCAGATACTTATTGACCGCACGCTCGCGCTGATGAGCAGGGAGGAATGACTATGTACAGGATAGGACAGGATGAGATCGATGCCGCCGGCCGCGCGATACTGAGCCGGGAGTTTTTCAAGATCAACAATGCGGGCCGCGAAGTGCAGCACTTCGAGGAAGAGTGGAAGGCGCTCACCGGCGCGAAGTACGCGCTGACGATGACGTCCGGATTTGCGGCGTTGACCTCCGCGCTGATCGGCATGGGCATCGGGCCCGGGGACGAAGTGATCGTGCCGGGGTATACGTATATTGCCTCCGCGCTGGCGGTGACGGCGGTGGGTGCGATGCCGGTGATCGCGGAAGTTGACGACACGCTGACGCTGGATATGGCGGATGTGAAGCGCAAATTGTCCCCGCACACCAAAGCGGTGATGCCGGTGTACATACAGGGATTTCCGGCGGATCTGGATACGCTCCGGGCGCTCAGCGCAGAGCACGGGTTCAAAATACTGGAGGACGCGTGCCAGGCGGACGGCGGTATGTACAAGGGCCGCTATCTGGGCACCATCGGCGACGCAGGCGCGTTTTCGTTCAACTATTTCAAGGTGATCACGTCGGGCGAAGGCGGTGCGCTGGTGACCGACGACCGCTCGATATATGAGCGCGCGCTGATCTATCACGACGCGTCGGCGGTGGCGTTCTTCGGCGACCAGCTGAACGGCATCGAGCAGCCGCTGTTCGGAGGCGTGGAGTACCGCGTTTCAGATATAATCGGGGCGATACTCCGGGCGCAATTAAAGCGGATGCCGGGTATCCTGGCGGACCTCAGGCGCAACCGGAGCGCACTGGCAGAGCGGGTGTGCGGGGGCGATCTCGTTCAGGCGCCGTCTCATGATATTGACGGCGATTGCGGGACAACGCTGGCGCTCCGGTTCGAGAACGAAGCGGATTGCCGCCGGTTCCAGACGCGCTGCGCGGACAACGGCATCGGCATCACGGTACCGATCGACACGGGCAAACACGTGTACACCAACTGGACGCAGATCATGGAAAAACGCGGTGCGCTGCACCCGGCCATGGATCCGTTCAAGATGGAGGCCAACCGCGGCCTGCAGACCGATTACACGCCGGATATGTGCCCGCGCACGCTGGACCTGCTGTCGCGCACCGCATACGTGATGATCAGTCCGGAATGGAATGAAAAGGACATAGAGGCCATAGCAAATGTTCTAAATGGCAAAGGGCAAAGGGCAAATGGCAAATGATAAAGAAAATGGCAAATTGCAAAGGGCAAATGGCAAAGGGTAAATGATAATAGAAAGGTGTTGTCTATGAAAAGGGGTAATGTGAAACTGTTGACCCGGATCGTGCTGGCGGTATTGGCGGCGGCGCTGCTGATAGGCGCGGCGGCGTGCGACAAACGGCAGATTCAGTCCGGTGAAGTGGATCAGACTTTGACGGTCGAAGAGCTGGATATCCGGGGAGAACTGACTTTTACGGAGAACAATACGGGCGGTACCGAGCAGGACCGGCTTGCGGCCAAGATGTTCATTTCCGCGTTTGAGAAAGCGTATCCCAACACGAAAGTGCGGTACGAAGAGGCGCCGGTGAACGGATTTGACGCGCGCATTTCCGCCGGCGATATCGGCGACGTGTTCTGGGGCGATGCCAGCAACATGCACAACTACCAGATCAACCACAACGCGCTGATGCCGCTGGACAGCTATATCAAGCCGCTGAATATTGACCTCGGTCAGGTGTTCTCCGGCGCGCTGGAGGCAGGCAAGGTCAACGGCCGGCTGTACATGGCGCCCCGAAACATAGGCGAACACATTCTGATCTACAACGAAGAAATTCTGGAAGCCGAAGGTATTACTTTCAATAACAAAGAAGCGATGGCCTGGGAAGACTTCAAGGCGATCTGCCGCACGATGACCCACTTCGATGAGCAGTCCGGACGCTACACGCAGGTCGGTGCGTCGCTCAAGGTCTGGTGGCATCCGATCTGGCAAGTGTTCTTCCGCGGCTTCGGCGGCAAATGGATCGATTCCAAGGCGCACACGGTATCGATCACGGACAGCACGGAGGTCATGCAGGGCATCAACGAACTGTTTGACGCTATCTACGAAGGCTGGCTGTATCCGGAGGACATTGCCGGCTCCATCAGCGGCGACCTGGGCGAAAAATTCAAGGGCATTTCCAACACATACGCGCAAGCGTGCTTCAAGAACTTCGGCGACCTGAGCTGGACAACTTCGTACGGACTGGCATACGATTCCATCGAAGTGCGTTGGGACTTCTGTCCGTTTCCGGCGCTGCCCACGCATACCGTTTCGACCGGTGCGACCGGCTACATGGTGTACAACCGCACTAAAAATCCCAACGCCGCCGCGGCGCTGGCGCTGTTCTTCCTGACGGAAGAGGGGCAGCGCGCGTACAACGGCCAGACCGGCGGCAACGTTCCGCTGCTCAAGTCGCTTGCGTACGATGATTTCTGGCATCTGGAAGGTACGGCATGGTCGGACAAAAACTATGACGCGTTCGTTTCGTATCCGGACAATACTCTGCCTGCGTCGGTGATCACCCAGGCGCCGCAGGACGTGGCCAATCTGTTCTCCACCGATGCGATGCAGGCCATCTTCATCCGTGTGCTTTCGGGCAAGCAGAGCGTAGAGCAGGCGTTCAAGGAACTGCAGGTAAAGGCCAACGAAAAATGGGCCACGATCGCGGGATAACGCATGAATAAAACGCTTTATCTGGTATCCAACGCGCATATTGACCCCGTCTGGCAGTGGGAGTGGGAGGAAGGCGCCGCCGCGTCGGTATCGACGTTTCGCGTTGCCGCCCGCTTTTGCCGCGAACGGGACGGATACGTGTTCTGCCACAACGAAGCCGCCCTGTACGAGTGGGTGGAAGAATACGAGCCCGCGCTGTTCGAAGAGATCCGCCGGCTGGTCAACGAAGGCCGCTGGGTGATCATCGGCGGCTGGTACATTCAGCCGGACTGCAATATGCCCTCGGGCGAGACGTTCGTGCGCCAGGCGACGTACGGGCGGAAGTATTTTTATGAAAAATTCGGCGTTGTGCCCGCGGCGGCCAACTGCTTCGATTCCTTCGGACACAGCCGCGGCCTGGCACAGGTGCTGGCGAAGTGCGGATATAAGTATTATATCCATTGCCGCCCGGGTGACGGGTGGCTCGATATGCCGAACTCGTATGTCTGGGAGGGTTACGACGGCTCCCGGGTGATCGGCGAACGCCAGCCCGGCGGCTACGGCACGTCGCTCGGCACCGCCGCGGGAAAGGCGGAGGCAATGCTGAACGCACTGCCCGACGGCGGCCGCGGCATCTGTCTGTGGGGCGTGGGCGATCACGGCGGCGGAGCGTCGGCGCAGGATCTGGACGCGCTGGCGGAATTGACCGCGCGGGCCGCGGCGCAGGGCGACATCGTAAAGCATTCGGACCTGTACGAATATTTTGAGGGTATTGACGCCGGCGAGCTGCCCGTGTGGCGCGAGAGCATCAACCCCTGGGCCGTGGGCTGCTACACCAGCCAGGCGCGGCTCAAGAGCGCGTTCCGGGCGCTGGAAGATCTGTATTATTCCACTGAAAAAGCGGCGATGCTGGCCTTGAACTGCGCGGGTGTTCCGTACCCCGCGGCGGAGCTTGAAGAGGCGGAGAAAGTACTGCTGTTCGCCACGTTCCACGATTATCTGCCCGGTTCTTCCGTGGAGCCGGTGGAGGCCATGGGGCTGCGGCAGCTGGGCGGCGCCAGCGATAAGCTCACCAGACTGCGCGCCAAGGCGTTTTTCGCGCTTTCGAGCGGCCAACCCGAAGCCGCGCCGGACGAGATCCCCGTGCTGGTGTTCAATCCGCACCCGTACCCGGTGGAAGACGTGTTCGAGTGCGAGTTCATGCTGTGGGACCAGGGCTGGTCGGACGTGGTCAAGTACCCGCGTCTGTACGCCGAAAACGGTGAGGAAGTGGAGTGCCAGCCGGAAAAGGAATTGTCCAATATTCCGATCGACTGGCGCAAGCGCATTTCCTTCCGCGCCGCGGCGGGACCCTCCGGCGTGACGCGGTTCAACTGCAAATTTGACGATCTGAAAAAACTGCCGATAGAGCAGCTGCCGGAAGCGAACGGAGAGCTGGTGTTCGAAAACTGCGGCGGCATGAGTGCACGGATATCGAAACGTACGGGATTGTTGACGTCGTATGTCGTGGACGGGTGTGAACTGTTGTCCGGCGGCGCGTTCCGGCTGGATGTGCTCTCAGACAACTGCGATCCCTGGGGCATGACCGTGCGCGCTTTCCGCAGTGTGGAAGGCAGTTTCCGTCTGCTGGAGGATGAACTGACACCTGCGGCCTGCGCGATCCCCGAGCCCGTGCCCGCGGTGCGCGTGATCGAAAACGGCCGTGTACGCACGTTGGTGGAAGCGGTCTTCGCGTACCGGAGCTCCCGCGCGTTCGTGCGCTATACGCTGAGCAAAAACTCGCCGGATATCGATATTTCGGTGCGGCTGCAGCTGGAAGAACTCGAAAAAATGGTGAAGCTGGCGATCCCCGCCGCGGGTCTTAAAGCGGTATGGGGGCAGACGGTGTACGGCCGCGAACCGCTGGCAATGAACGGCGACGAGACCGTGTCACAGCGCTGGAAGCTTATGGATCTGGGGGACAACGCGCTCCTGCTCTGCGGCCGCGCTACCTACGGCGCTTCTGTAGAGGGCAATGAACTGAAGCTTTCGCTGGTCCGTACGCCGGCGTACACCGGCCATCCGCTGGGGGAGCGGCGCGTGCTGCCGGTTGACCGCTATACGCCGCACATGGATCTGGGCACGCATCTGTTTGAGTTCCGGCTCACGGGCGGCAGGCGGCAATATCTCTTCGACCGTGCGGACCGCCTCGCGCAGCTGTATTGCGAGCGGCCGTTCTGCATGTCGTTTTTCCCGTCGGGCGAGGGGGCAATGCCGCTTCCCGGCCTCCGTATCGAAGGCGACGACTGCGTGATACTCGCTGCGCACAAACAGAGCGAGTACAGCGCGGGCAGCGTGCTGCGGCTCTTCAATCCCACCGACACTGCGCGGACGGCGCGCGTGGCTGACGCCGGAGCCGGGACCGCTTATCCGGTCACGCTGCCGCCGCATGCGTTTGAGACATATTTAAAAACGCCGGCAGGGCTGAGGGCCATACCGGCGGATGAATTTGAAGGGGAGCGGAAGGTGCGCTGACGCCTCAGTCTTTGAAATTGTCCGTGAGTTTGTAAGGCACGTGCGGAGCGCTCTCGGGCACGGCGTATCCGATCTCGTTGGGCGCGGCCCAGTGCACGGCGTTGCGGATTATGCGCTGCACATACTCGTTGTAGAACGAGCGGCAGAACTCGTGGCCGGGCTGGAAATAGAACACTTTGCCGGCGCCGCGGTAGTAGCAGAGGCCGGAGCGGAAGATGAAGCCGTCTTCGAACCAGGAGCCGAATACCAGCTCGTCGGGCTGCGGGATGTAGAAGGGCTCGCAGTACAGTTCCTCGAACAGTTCGAAGTGGTCGGGGATACCGGCGGTGATGGGATGCGCGGGCAACAGGTTCCACACGATCTCGTGCTGGTCGCGGCCCCAGGAGAGATTGCCGTTGGTGCCGACGACTTCGCGGAACACTTTCGAGTGGTGGCCGGAGTGGAGGACAACGAGCCCCATTCTCCCTTTGTACACGCGGTCGCGGATGCGGTCAACGAGCGCGTCCGGCACCTCATGATGCGCCATGTGGCCCCACCAGATGAGCACGTCGGTGTTGTCCAGCACTTCGGCGGGCAGGCCGTTGTCCGGATCGTCCAGCGCGGCGAGCCGCACGTTCAGCTGCTCGTCGTTGTCCAAAAACTCTTTTATCAGCCCGTGGATCCCGTTGGGATAGATGGCTTTGCAGGCTTCTTCGAACCGCTCGTGGCGGAACTCGTTCCACACTGTCACGTTGAGTTGTTTTTCCATATTCGTAAACCTCGCTTTTATCGCAATCGTCTGCTTGCTTCGCGGGATATTTTATCACATAACGGGCCGGATAGCAATCAGATCGGTACCGTGACGCCGCCGAAGTCGTCAACGTCGCGCCCGGAGTGGGTGATTATGATCAGATGTTCCGCGACGGGGGCAAAT
>JAEEGL013896910.1_pt1 | contig 17490 bp, 11 predicted proteins | sample 9134231 | NCBI WGS metagenome assembly JAEEGL01 (sample SAMN16246548, study PRJNA631951) | gut metagenome | biome: gut microbiome; feature: rumen; material: fiber-attached | host: Bos | place: Iran: Karaj | collected 2018-10 | reverse complement strand
TCGTACCGGTCGTGACGGCTGCGGCGGAGCAACCGGTTCCTCCAAGGCCCATAACGATGAATCCACTTTAAAATGCGGCGCAGAAGTACAGAAGGGTAATGCACCTACGGAGCGTAAGATCCAGAGACTGTTCCGTCGGGAAGAGGTTGCCCATCTGATCAAAAAATGTAACGACTTTGGTGCAGGCGGTGTTTCCGTTGCCATCGGTGAACTGGCTCCCGGCCTGTGCGTAGATCTGGATAAGGTCCCCAAGAAATATGCCGGTCTGGACGGTACCGAGCTTGCCATCTCCGAATCCCAGGAGCGTATGGCAGTTGTGGTAGATCCTAAGGATGCGGAGCAGTTCCTTGCCTATGCTGCCCAGGAAAACCTGGAAGCCGTTAAGGTTGCGGAAGTGACCAAAGAGCCCCGTTTAGTCCTTAACTGGAGAGGCAAAGCCATTGTGGATCTCTCCCGTGCATTCCTGGATACCAACGGCGCTCATCAGGAGACCGATGTAGCGGTTGCTATTCCCGATCCCGAGAAGAACGTATTAAAGCAGATCGCCATTCCTGCCGTAAAACAGGCCCTGGAAGAAGGGGATGTTAAGAAGGCATGGCTTGCGGAAGTCTCCGACTTAAATGTCTGCTCCCAGAAGGGTCTGGTAGAGCGTTTTGATTCTTCCATCGGCGCATCTACCGTGGTAATGCCTTACGGCGGAAAATATCAGCTGACCGAGACCCAGACCATGATCGCCAAGCTGCCGGCTCTTAAGGGTAAGACCGATACCGTGACCATGATGAGCTACGGTTTTGATCCCATGATCTCTTCCTGGAGCCCCTACCACGGAGCAGTTTATGCCGTTACCGAGTCCATGGCCCGTATTGTGGCAAGCGGCGGTGACTATTCCCGGATCCGTTTTACCTTCCAGGAATATTTCCGCAGAATGAACGATCAGCCCCAGCGCTGGAGTCAGCCTTTTGCAGCCCTCCTCGGAGCTTACGATGCACAGATCGGTTTCGGACTTCCTTCCATCGGTGGTAAGGATTCCATGTCCGGTTCCTTTAATGACATCGATGTGCCTCCTACTCTGGTAAGCTTTGCGGTAGATATCGCAAAACAGAAGGATGTGATCACACCGGAACTTAAGAAAGCCGGTAATAAGCTGATCTTATTTGAGATTGAGAAGGATGAATACGATGTGCCCAAGTACCACATGGTGATGGAGCTCTATGCAGCGATCCATTCCATGATCGGAGAAGGCGATATCGTTTCCGCATACGCACTGGATGCCAAGGGTCTTGCAGCAGCCATTTCCAAGATGGCTTTCGGTAATAAGCTTGGTGTTAAGATCGATGATGAGTTTGATCCCGAAGAACTCTTTGCCTTCGGTGTTGGCGATATCCTGGCAGAGATCCCCGCAGACCGTGTGGAGTCCCTGCGTAATCTCTCCGACGATCTGGATGCAGATTATGTCATTGTCGGCGAAGTAACAGGTGCTCCCGAGATCACATATCGGGATATGAAGCTTGATCTGGAGGAAGTAATAAGCGCCTGGAAGAAGCCTCTTGATAAGGTATTCCCTTATAAGGCATCCAGGGATGAGAGCAAGCTGGAATCTCCCTTATATCATGCTGACAGCGTATACGTCTGCAAGAACAAGGTGGCAAAGCCCACGGTATTTATTCCGGTATTCCCCGGAACCAACTGTGAGTATGATTCCGCAAGAGCCTTCGAAAATGCAGGTGCGGATACGGATATTCGCGTATTCCGGAATTTAAGTGCCGCAGACATCAAGGATTCTGTAGAGGAATTTGCAGCGGCCATTAAAAAAGCACAGATCATCATGTTCCCCGGCGGATTCTCTGCCGGCGATGAACCGGACGGAAGTGCCAAGTTCTTTGCTACGGCTTTCCAGAATGAGACCATCAAAGAAGCCGTCAGTGATCTGTTACATAACCGGGACGGCCTGGCGCTGGGAATCTGCAACGGTTTCCAGGCACTGATCAAGCTGGGTCTGGTTCCTTACGGTGAAGTTTGCGGTCAGAAGGAAGATTCTCCGACGCTAACCTACAATACCATCGGCCGTCATATCTCCAAGATGGCCTATATCAAGGTAGTTTCGAACAAGTCGCCCTGGCTTATGAATGCGCAGGTGGGTGAAACCTATGTGAATCCCGCTTCCCACGGCGAAGGACGGTTTGTTGCTCCGAAGGAGTGGCTGGATAAGCTGTTTGCCAACGGTCAGGTTGCTACCCAGTATGCCGATCCGGAAGGCAATGTGTCCATGGATGAAGAGTGGAACATCAACGGTTCCTACATGGCCATTGAAGGTATCACTTCCCCGGACGGAAGAGTGCTTGGTAAGATGGCACATTCCGAGAGACGCGGCGATGGTGTGGCCATCAATATCGTAGGCCGGCAGGATCTGCAGATCTTCCGTTCCGGCGTAGACTACTTCAAATAAATAAAAGGACGAAGTAAATGAAGGCATATCTGATTTTGGAAGACGGAACAGTTTTTGAAGGGACCCATATCGGCGCCCAAAAGGAAGTGATCAGTGAGATCGTATTTAACACCTCCATGGCAGGATACCTGGAGGTGCTGACAGATCCTTCCTATGCAGGACAGGCAGTCTGTATGACCTATCCTCTCATCGGTAATTACGGTGTTTGCTTAGAGGACATGGAATCGAAAAAGGCCTGGCCCGACGGGCTGATCGTTCGGGAATTATCCCGCACACCCAGTAATTTCCGCAGTGACTGTTCCATTCAGGAGTTTCTCCTGAAACAGGATGTTCCCGGCATAATGGGAATCGATACCAGGGCCCTTACCCGGATCCTCCGGGAAAAAGGAACCATGAACGGAATGATCACCACAAAAGAACATCCATTTTCCGAAGTTTTGCCTTTGTTAAAGCAATATACCACCGGAAAAGTGGTGGAAAAAGTTACCTGTGAAAAAACGCGTACCCTTTCACCGGAAGATGGTGCTTCCTCGCTGGAAGGAAGGGGCTTAAAAGTGGCTCTTATGGATTTCGGAGCCAAGGAAAATATCATTCGCTCTCTGGTAAAAAGAGGCTGCGAAGTAACGGTATATCCCGCGGATACCACTGCAGAAGAGATCCTTTCTGCTCATCCCGACGGCATTATGTTAAGTAACGGCCCCGGGGATCCCAAGGAGTGCAGCGGTGTGATCGAACAGTTAAAGAAACTGTATGCTTCTGATACACCGATCTTTGCCATCTGTCTGGGCCATCAGCTCATGGCCCTTGCTACCGGCGCGGACACCTATAAGCTTAAGTACGGCCATCGCGGCGGTAACCACCCGGTTAAGGATCTGTCTACGGGACGGGTTTACATTTCCTCCCAGAACCACGGCTATGTGGTGGATACCGAGCATCTGGATCCCAAGGTAGCAGTTCCCGCCTTTGAGAATGTCAACGATAAGACCAACGAAGGCCTTGCATACACCGGCAAGAAGATCTTTACGGTGCAATTCCATCCGGAGGCCTGCCCCGGACCGCAGGATACCGGCTTTTTATTTGACCGGTTTATCCGCATGATGAAGGAAGGGGAGGTGCAGTAACATGCCTAAGAATCCTGATGTAAAGAAAGTACTTGTGATCGGTTCCGGTCCCATTGTCATCGGACAGGCAGCCGAATTTGACTATGCAGGAACCCAGGCCTGCCGCTCCCTTAAGGAAGAGGGCGTGGAGGTCGTCCTGGTTAATTCCAATCCTGCAACCATCATGACGGACAAGGACATTGCCGATGAGGTCTATATCGAACCTCTGACGGCCGCTGTCTTAGAGAAGATCATTGAAAAGGAAAAACCGGATTCCCTGCTCCCCAACATGGGTGGACAGGCAGGTCTTAATCTGGGTATGGAGCTTGCGGAAAGCGGCTTCCTTGCTTCTCATAACGTTACTTTGCTGGGCACCACCGCTGAGACCATCCGGAAAGCGGAGGACCGCCTGGAATTTAAAGAGACCATGGAAAAGATCGGAGAGCCCTGTGCGGCATCTCTGGTGGTTGAGAATATTCCCGACGGTGTGGCATTTGCCTCTCAGATCGGTTACCCGGTGGTACTGCGTCCCGCTTATACCTTAGGCGGATCCGGCGGCGGTATCGCCCATGATCAGGCGCAGTTAGAGGAAATCCTTGCCAACGGCCTGCGCTTATCCCGTGTGGGACAGGTGCTGGTAGAGCGTTGCATCGCCGGCTGGAAAGAGATCGAATACGAAGTGATCCGGGATGCAGCCGGTAACTGCATTACGGTCTGCAACATGGAAAACCTGGATCCCGTCGGTGTACATACCGGAGACAGTATCGTTGTGGCTCCCTCCCAGACCCTGGGAGATAAGGAGTATCAGATGCTCCGTTCCTCCGCTCTTAACATCATCAATGAGCTTAAGATCACCGGTGGCTGCAACGTGCAGTTTGCCCTGCATCCCACCAGCTTTGAATATTGCGTCATCGAGGTCAATCCCCGTGTAAGCCGTTCTTCGGCCCTTGCATCCAAGGCAACCGGTTATCCCATTGCCAAGGTTGCGGCCAAGATCGCTCTGGGCTATACCCTGGATGAGATCAAAAATGCCATTACCGGTAAGACCTACGCCAGCTTTGAGCCGGCACTGGACTACTGTGTGGTTAAGATCCCCCGCCTGCCTTTTGATAAATTCATTACGGCAAAGCGTACCCTGACCACGCAGATGAAGGCAACCGGTGAGGTTATGAGTATCTGCAGCAACTTCGAGGGAGGCCTGATGAAAGCCATCCGTTCCCTGGAGCAGCATGTAGACAGCCTTCGCAGTTATGATTTTACGGCGTTAGACAAAGAAGAACTGTTAGAGCGCCTTGAGGTGGTAGATGATCAGAGGATCTGGGTCATTGCAGAAGCAATCCGTAAAGGGATCTCTCAGGAACAGATCCATGACATCACCAAGGTGGATCTGTGGTTTATCGATAAGATCGCGATCCTGACCGAAATGGAGCATCGCCTGGAGACAGAGCCTCTTACAGAAGAGCTGTTAAAGGAAGCCAAGCGTATGGAATTCCCGGATAATGTCATTGCACAGCTGTCCGGGAAAACTCAGAAGGAGGTCCATGACCTCAGAGAACAGTACGGTCTGTTCGCATCCTTTAAGATGGTAGATACCTGTGCGGCAGAGTTTGAAGCCAGCACCCCCTATTACTATTCTGTTTACGATGGTGAAAATGAAGCAACTGAGACCAGACCGGAAAAGAAGGTCCTGGTACTTGGTTCCGGTCCTATCCGTATCGGACAGGGTGTGGAATTCGATTACTGTTCCGTGCATGCTACCTGGGCATTTTCCAAGGCAGGGTATGAGACCATCATCATCAACAACAATCCGGAGACGGTCAGCACCGACTTCGATATTGCCGATAAGCTGTATTTTGAGCCCCTGACACCGGAAGACGTGGAGAACGTTGTCCGTCTGGAAAAGCCGGACGGAGCCGTTGTACAGTTCGGCGGTCAGACAGCTATTAAGTTAACCCAGGCGCTTATGGAGATGGGGGTTCCCATTCTGGGCACCAAAGCAGAAGATGTGGATGCTGCGGAAGACAGAGAGCTGTTTGACAAGATCCTGGAGGATAATGAGATCCCCAGAGCTGCCGGTGGCACTGTTTATACCGCCGAGGAAGCCAAAGCGGTGGCCAACCGTCTGGGCTATCCCGTACTGGTGCGTCCCTCTTACGTACTGGGCGGACAGGGTATGCAGATCGCTCTTTCCGATCAGGAGATCGAAGAGTTTATGGCGGTGATCAATCGCTATGCCCAGGATCATCCCATCCTGGTGGATAAATATCTCATGGGCAAGGAGCTGGAAGTCGATGCGGTCTGTGACGGTACCGATATCCTGATCCCCGGTATCATGGAGCATATCGAGCGAACCGGCGTCCATTCCGGAGACAGTATCTCTGTATATCCGGCGCCTACTGTCAGCGACAAGGTAAAAGCCACCATTGCGGATTATTCCTATAAGCTTGCCAAAGCCCTTCATGTAGTGGGACTGATCAACATCCAGTTCATTGCAGTAGGGGATGAAGTATATATCATCGAGGTAAATCCCAGATCCTCCCGTACGGTGCCTTACATCAGCAAGGTAACCGGTATCCCCATTGTAGAGCTTGCGACGCAGGTGATCATCGGTAAGAAGATCCGGGAACTGGGCTATGAACCCGGCCTTCAGAAGGAAGCAGACTATGTGGCAGTTAAGATGCCCGTCTTCTCCTTTGAGAAGATCCGCGGAGCGGAGATCAGCTTAGGACCGGAGATGAAGTCCACCGGTGAGTGTCTGGGTATCGCAAAAGACTTTAAGGAGGCCCTTTATAAGGCCTTTTTGGGAGCCGGCGTACGGCTGCCTAAATACAAGCAGATCATCATTACCGTTAAGGATGCGGATAAGGGAGAAGCCATCGAAGTGGGGCGCCGCTTTGAAGCACTGGGGTATACCATCTATGCCACCAGATCGACGGCCAAAGCCCTGCAGGATGCAGGCGTAAAAGCCCGTAAGGTCAACAAGATCTCCCAGGAATCTCCTACGGTCATGGATCTGATCCTGGGTCACAAGATCGATCTGGTCATCGATACCCCTACCCAGGGAAGAGACAAATCCAGAGACGGTTTCCTGATCCGAAGGACCGCCATCGAGACCGGCGTGAACTGTATCACCGCCATGGATACCGCCAGAGCGCTGGTGACCAGTCTGGAGAATGCAGAAAAAGAAGAACAGCTGACGCCCATTAATATTGCAGAGATCTGATCAATGGAACCGAAGCACAATTATCAGAAGGATCTGGATGAGATCCTGGAACGGATCGACAGAGAATACGAAAAACAGTTGGAAGAAGCCGGCAAGGTCACACCCAAGCGCCTGCTCCTCCACAGCTGCTGCGCTCCCTGCAGCAGTTACTGCCTGGAATACCTGCGGCAGTACTTTGCGATCTCCGTTCTGTACTATAATCCCAATATCATGGAGGAAGCGGAGTATCGCCATCGCATGGAGGAGGAGATCCGCTTCATCGAAGCACTGAACAAGGTGGAAAAAGGGGTAAGGGAGCCTGTTGATCGGGTGTTCCCCATAGGGATCCTTGGAAGTGATTACAATCCCGCGGATTTTCTTGCAGTAGCCAGAGGCTATGAGGATTGCCCCGAGGGCGGCGAGCGGTGTATGCGCTGCTTTGAACTCAGACTTCGGGTCAGTGCCCGGGCAGCGAAAAGAGGAGAGTACGATTACTTTACTACCACGCTGACCATTTCGCCCCTTAAAAATGCCCAGGCGCTAAATGCCATCGGCATGCGGGTGGCAGAGGCGGAAGGAACGGTTTTCCTTCCATCGGATTTTAAGAAAAAAGGCGGCTATCAGCGTTCCATCGAGCTGAGCGCCCAGTACGGTCTGTATCGTCAGGATTATTGCGGCTGCGCCTTTTCCAAACGGGAGGCATTAAAACGCAGATCCGGGGAAGATCAGTAAGAACCCATCAGTCCTGCCTGTTCGCTGAACAGGCAGGATTGCTATTTGTTTATTTATATCTTGCAAGTTTTGATAATTTCGGGTAAAGTAGGGGAAATTATCGGTATATAGAATCAGTTGATAGGAGTTGTTATGGAAAAATTACTGGATGCCATCTCAAAAGAGATGCAGGAAGCATTTGAAAAAGCGGGCTATGACGGCGAACTGGGCAAGGTAACCGTCAGCAACCGTCCCGACCTTTGCGAATATCAGTGTAACGGCGCCATGGCAGGTGCCAAGAAATATCACTGTGCACCCCTTCAGATCGCGCAGAAGGTGGCTGAGGGATGTAAAGACAGCGCTGTTTTTGAAAAGGTGGAGGCGGTAGCTCCCGGATTCTTGAATATCACCCTTAAGGGAGACTTTATCAGAGACTACGTACTGACCATGACAAAGGAGCCTAAGTTCGGTCTTCCCGCTCCTGAAAAAGCAGAGAAGATCATCATCGACTACGGCGGACCCAATGTGGCCAAGCCCCTTCATGTGGGTCACCTGCGTTCTGCCATCATCGGCCAGAGCTTAAAGCGGATCCTGCGCTACGGCGGTCATGAAGTCATCGGTGATATCCATATGGGAGACTGGGGCCTGCAGATGGGCCTGATCATCAATGAATTCGGCATCCGGCATCCGGAGTCTGTGTACTTTGATGAGAGCTATACCGGTGAATATCCTGCCGAGGCACCCTTTACCTTATCGGAATTAGAGGAGATCTATCCCTTCGCCAGCGGCAAGTCCAAAGAGGACCCTGCCTATAAGGAAAAGGCAATGGAAGCAACCGCCAAACTGCAAAACGGCGTAAGAGGATATCGTGCGTTATGGCACCATATCATGGAAGTTTCCGTAGCGGATCTTAAGAAGAACTACGAGAAGTTAAACGTGGACTTTGAGCGGTGGAACGGTGAATCCAGTGTTCACGATGTGATCCCCGGCATGGTGGAGGATATGAAGAAGGGCGGCTATGCCTATATCAGCGAAGGCGCTCTGGTAGTAGACGTGAAGGAAGAGACCGATGCCAAGGAAGTTCCTCCCTGCATGATCTTAAAAAGTGATGGCGCAAGCCTTTACAATACCACAGACCTGGCAACCATTATGGTACGTGCAAAAGAAGATGATCCCGATGAGATCATCTACGTGGTGGATAAGCGTCAGGAACTGTATTTTACCCAGGTGTTCCGCTGCGCACGCAAGACCGGCCTGATAAAGGATGACGCAAAGCTGCGTTTCTTAGGATTCGGTACCATGAACGGCGCTGACGGTAAGCCCTTTAAGACCCGTTCCGGTGGTGTCATGCGTCTGGAATATCTGATCAATGACATCTACGAGGAAATGTACCGGAAGATCACGGAGAATAAAGAAGATCAGACCATCAGCGAAGAAGAGGCACAGGATACGGCCCGGAAGATCGCTTTATCCGCCATCATCTACGGAGATCTGTCCAATCAGGCATCCAAGGATTATGTATTTGATATCGAACGGTTTACCTCTTTTGAAGGAGATACCGGTCCTTACCTTCTGTACACCATGGTGCGGATCAAGTCTATCTTAAATAAGGCAGCAGCAAACGGCCTTTGCCTTAAGGATCTTACACTGCAAAGCCCCTACGGCAGCGCAGATAAGGATCTGATGAAGCAGATCGCACAGTTTGCTTCCTGCATGGACAGTGCCATTTCCGAACTGGCACCCCATAAGATCTGTGCTTTCCTGTACGATCTGGCCAATGACTTTAATCACTTCTACCATGAGACCAAGATCCTGGCAGAAGAGGATGCGGTTAAGAGAGACAGCTATCTGGCACTACTTCAGATCACTCTTTCCGTTATGGAAGAGAGCATCGCCCTTCTGGGCATCGAAGCACCGGATCGCATGTGACCCTTTATTTTTTCCATATACGGATTTCGTATGAGCCCAAAGTTTCTTTGGGCTCATTTTTATAGGGTTCTGTCCGGAAGATCAGGGTCATGTCTTTCGGCAGGAAAGCCGCTTTCCTGACCGTTTTTCCCAGATTGCATTCGATCACAAAGGTTTCCTTTTCATCCCACCGTTTGTATACAAAACGGTCCCTCTTTCTGTTAAGGAGGGCAAAATCTCCGTAGATCAGGGCGTGACTGTTTTTTCGAAGGGCGATAAGTTCCTTGTAAATGGCGGTGATGGACGGATCTGCTTCCTGAAAAAGATAAGCGGGAAGCTTATGGACTTTGGCTTTTTGGTCTGCAGGGATATCTTCGTTCCAGGGAAGGAGGACTCTGGCATGTTCTCTGGTGCCCGCCAGGATGGTGGCAAAGGCTTCTTCCCGGGTTTTCCCTTTCTCTATAAGCTCCTGATAGAGATTGACGGATTCCACATCGGTGATCTCTTCCATGGAAGAAAAGGCATAGTTGGTAAGTCCCATTTCATCCCCCTGGAATACAAAGGGAGTACCTCTTAAGGTAAACTGCATGCCGGCTAAGAGGACCTGCACCGGGAAGACCATGGCAGGATCCTTTGTTACCTTGCTGACCATCCGTGGATTATCATGATTGTTGTAAAACAGGCTCATCTGGCAGTTATTGCCATAGTGAAGCATCCAGTTTGTAATATAATCCCGGTAATAGTTCAGGTCGTATAAATAGTCGTCAAAACGGGTATGCCCCGGTGTTTCCAGCTGATCAAAGCTAAAGACCATATCCAGCTCTTTCCGCTCCTGTCCGGTGACCATCCGGCACATGTTCATCCCAAGACCCGGAGTTTCACCAACGGAAAAGGCATTATGGGGTAAAAAGGCTTTTTCCTTTATCTCTCGCAGATAGTCGTGCAGGTGAGGACCGTAATAATAGTGCTCGATGCCGGTAAAGGTCATGAGACTGCCGATGGTCTCGTTTCCCTGGGGAAGAGAGTGATCCGGCAGATGCTCCTTGGAGATATAGTTGATCACGTCCATGCGAAAACCGTCTACGCCTTTATCTAACCACCAGTTCACCATGGAGAGGATCTCCTGCCGCAGAGCGGGATTGTCCCAGTTAAGGTCCATCTGCTTCTTACTGAACAGGTGGAGCGCCCAGACTTTTTCCTCCGGGAAATATCTCCAGGCACTGCCGGAAAAGAAGGAGATCCAGTTGGTGGGAGGCGTTTTGCCTTCCGGATCGGGGATGATATAGTAATAGTCTCTTTCGGGACAGGAGGGATCCTTCAGGGCTTTCTGGAACCATGCATGCTCATCGGAGGTATGGTTTAATACCAGATCCATGATCAGCTTCATGCCCCGGTTGTGGGTTTCCGAAAGCAGATGGTCAAAATCCTCCATGGAACCAAAATCCGACAGGATCTTCCGGTAATCCCGGATGTCGTAGCCGTTATCGTCATTGGGGGAATCGTATACGGGGGAGAGCCACAGGGCGCCTACTCCCAAGTCCTTCAGGTAATCCAGTTTCTCGAGGATCCCCTTAAGGTCTCCTACGCCGTCTCTGTCGCTGTCATAAAAACTGCGGGGATAGATCTGATAGAAGACCGCTTCCTTCCACCATGCAGGAGTAATGGGAGCGTTAGAAACACAGGGCACATCCTTTTCCTGATTGATCAGGGCGATGATGGCATCAAAAAAGCCCGGATCCAGCTTGCTTCCTGCCAGCTTTTTTACCATGGACAGCGGGATATTGGAAACAACGGGATTGGTGATCCAAAAGGGATCGATATTTAGCTGCAACAGAAGCTTATCCAGGATATCGTGGCCCACAGGGGTTTTATAGAGGTCTCCCAGGGTATTTTTCACGGAAATGGGGTACAGGCTGCGTTTCATAATAGGTTTCCCTCCGATAGTTTGTGATACAATAGACTATAGATTCATATTATCACACAAGGAGCTTAGTTATGGACAAGAACACAGACAAAAAGAACCTCCTTTTCTACCCGGTAGGCACCATCGGACGTGACATGGTGTACTGTCTCATCACCAATTTCCTCTTAACCTACATTCTCTTTACCAAACAGCTTAACGGAGCACAGCTTGCGGCCATCACCGTGATCATGGCGGGGGCCAGAGTGTTCGATGCGTTAAATGATCCCATCATGGGGAATATCATTGAACGTACAAGAAGCGTTTACGGTAAATTCAAACCCTGGCTGGTCATCGGGATCTTAACCACAGGATTTGTGGTGGCAGCCATTTTTAATACCCACCTTACAGGCTGGAACTTTATTATCTTCTTTGGCATTGCCTATATACTGTTCAGTATCACTTATACCATGCATGACATTTCCTATTGGGGAATGGTACCTGCCTTAAGCTCCGATGCGGATATCCGCAATCAGCTGACCAGCCGCGCCACCTTAATGGCCGGTATCGGCGGAACCTTGGCTTCCATGCTGATCCCGGTGCTGACTACCGGTGAGCATGCCATCGCTTCCGGTGCGGCAGCATCCTACGGTATCGTAGCCATCATCGTATGTATCCTGGCACCACTCTTTTTGGCCTTTACGGTATTCGGAGCAAAAGAGCACCGTGAAGATACTCTGACACCGCCGGAACCCTTCAGTTTCCGCAAGATCTTTAAGACCATTTCCCGCAACGATCAGCTGGTATGGATCTCTGTGATCTTCCTGATCCAGGAGTTTGGAAACGGTCTGGTGATCGGCGGTCTGGGAGCTACCTATATTTATTTTGCCTATGGTTATCGGGGCGGCTTATATTCCCTGTTTTCCACTATCGGTATGTCCGCCACCGCTTTCCTCATGATCTTTTATCCGGCCATTTCCCGAAAAGTGACCAGAAAGAAACTGATGAACCGTCTGGCCATCGTTTCCATTATCGGTTATGTGCTCATGCTGCTGACCGTTTTCATCACCGGCACCTCTTTCGGTTTCTGGCTTCTGACCATCGGGTATACGTTATCGGCTTTCGGACAGTACGGTTACTATCTGGTCATGATGATCTCCATTATCAATACGGTAGAATACAATGAGTATAAGTTCGGCACCAGAGACGAAGCCATCATCACCTCCCTTCGCCCGTTCCTGACCAAGTTAAGCTCTGCGCTGGTGGTTATCATGACGACTGCAACCTATGCGGTATTTCGTGCCACCAGCTTTATGAACAGCATCTCCGGGTTTGAGCAGCAGGCAGAACTGGGAGAGATCACCGAGCAGCAGAAGTTAACTGCCATCGATGAACTCTTAACGGGCGTATCCTTCTTTCAGGGGCTGGGATTACTCCTCAGTATCACCCTGATCCCCTGCGCTATGATGCTGCTATCCAATTATCTTTATCAGAAGCATTACAAACTGGATGAAGCAGAATATGAGCGGATCTGCACAGAATTACAGAAAAAATAAAGGGACGTAGCGTTCTGTATATGCGAATATAAATCTTAAGCAGCATGAAAATGCTGATCGGATAATCCGAAAAGGAGAGCGTCAAAAGACGCAGGAATACGTATGCAGCTGTATACTTTGCCAACCGATAAAAGCATAACACTGTTTTGGAACAAGCCCGAGGATGCCTGCAAGGACGATACTTATCAGGTATATCTGGACGGCAAGCTGACTGGTTCCACAGCAAAGACCCACTTCATGGCGGAAGATCTGAAACCGGCCACCCAGTATGAGATTCAGGTGATCCGTTTTCGGGAGACCAGAGAGGACAGCCCGTTAGAGGGCGCCGTCACCATCTTTACCGAGGATGAAAAACGGATCGTGGATGTGACCAAGCCGCCCTATCGTGCGGTGGGAGACGGTAAGACCATGAATACCAGGGCCCTTCAGAAAGCCATGGATGAATGCGGACCCAAGGATCGGATCTATTTCCCGGCAGGGATCTTCCTGACCGGCGCTCTTAAGCTGCATTCCAATATGGATGTCTATCTGGAAGAAGGGGCTGTTCTTAAGGGCAGCGAAGACCCGGAGGATTATCTTCCCAAGATAAAGAGCCGCTTTGAGGGCATTGAGATGGACTGCTATCAGTCTCTGTTAAATCTGGGAGATCTGGATCATGACGGTGACTATAACTGTACCAACGTGAATATCCACGGAAAAGGAACCATTTCCGGCGGTGGCAGACCCTTAATGGATGCCATCATCGCTACAGAAAAAAAGCACCTTAAGGAAGAACTGGAAGCCCTGGGAAAAAGCATTGAAGAATACGAAACCCCTGACACCATTCCCGGACGTGCCAGAGGGCGTCTTATCAATATGAGCAACTGCCGGAATATCCGGATCAGCGGCCTTAATCTGGAAAAAGGGGCAGCCTGGAACGTCCACATGATCTATTCCCGTTTCTGTGTCATGGATCATTGTACGGTTTATTCCCGCAATATCTGGAACGGAGACGGATGGGATCCGGATTCTTCCACCAATTGTGTATTGTTTGCCTGCCGCTTCAATACGTCCGATGATTCCGTTGCCATTAAATCCGGCAAGAATCCGGAAGGCAATGTTATCGGCAGAGAAACGAAAAACATCCTGATCTTTGACTGTATCATTGAATTCGGGCATGGATTTGCCATCGGATCGGAAATGAGCGGTGGTGTAGACGGCGTAAAGATCTGGGACTGCAATCTGGAACATTCCGATTTCGGTATCCAGATCAAGGGAACGAAAAAGCGGGGCGGCTATGTCCGCAATATATATGCCAGAGACTGCTCTGTCCCCAGACTCCTGATCCTGTCGGTACCTTATAACGATGACGGAGAGGCGGGACCCTCTGTCCCCCGTTTTTCCAATTTCCGCTTTCAAAACATCGAGATCACATCCATGCATCTCCATGAACAGAAGGAGACCCTGGAACCTTGTAATCCCATTGAATTTCGCGGGTTTGAAGGAGAAGGGAATGAGATTGACGGCATCCTCTTGGAGGATGTGAATATATACGAATCGGTGATCCCACAGGGCGGTATCACCGCAAGGTGGTACGACGACGGTACCACCGACGGTTACGGTAATATTCTGGTCTCCAGAGTAAAGAACCTGGAGATGAAAGGGGTAAACTGCTTTCCTGCAAAACCGGATCCATCATGAATCCTTTTACAGGATGAACAACTCCAGGATAAAGACCACGACGCAGCTGGTAACGGCAACGGGGAAGAGCCCTACGCCGATCCAGGCAAGAAAGATCCCGACTGCCATAGCGGCGGCTCCGGAATAGATGCTGCCGGTGGCTTCCAGTATGGCGGGAAAGGTCATAACGGATAAGGTCACATAGGGAACATAGTACAAAAAGGACCGTAAGGTCTTGTTTTTGATCTCTTTTCGGATCAGGGTCAGCGGAAGCACCCGGATCAGGTAAGTGGTCAGGGCCATTACCAGGATATACAGATTGACTTTCATGAGGCACCTCCTTCACAGGCGGTGCCTTTTTCTTCCGCTTGTTCTTCCTCTTCGTGAGGGAACAGGATGGCTGCCCCAAGCGAGATCACAACCGTAAGAAGGATGGTACGCATACCGGTAGAGATCCCGGAAAGGACAGGAAGGATACCGCACAGATAACTGGACACCATGGATAAGATCACCAGGCCCAGGATCACTTTGCTCTTTCTGGCAGGGGGAATGATGATGGCTATGAACATGCCGAAAAGGCCTACGCTTAGTGCGCTGACCACGTTGGCCGGCAGGATGTTCCCCATCAGGACACCGAAGTAGGTGCCGAAGGCCCAACCGGGAAGAGCCACTGCCATGGCACCGTAATTATAAAAGGGATCCAGTTTGCCGCTTACGGAGACGGATATACCGAAGATCTCATCGGTCACATCATAAGCCACCAGAAAACGGTGGATCATGGGAGTATCCGGCGAGAGCTTCTGGCTTAAGGAACAGCTCATAAGCAGATATCTGGCATTGGTGATCAGGGTGATCAGAGCTACCTGAAGGTAGTTAGCCCCTGCGGCGATAAGGGTAAAGCCGGCGTACTCACCGGCAGAAGCGTTATTGGTAAGGCTGACAAAAAATGCCTGCCAGGGGTTAAAACCGGCGTTCCTTGCTGCGATGCCGAGGGTAAAGGAAACGGCCAGATAACCAAGGGCGATGGGGATACCATCGCGGATGCCCTGGGCGAACCAGAGCCTGTGAGATTTGGGTTGCATATATGTGATGACTCCTTTTCATGGGATTTCCCATAAAAAATGCAGGGCAATGAAAGCCCTGCATTGTAGTTTAATACGGATTGCATAAGAAATCAATTTAATATGCAGTACTGTTGTGGCTTCTTACGACGGAAGCTACCGGCTGATCGTAGCGATACTTATACAGTGCACGCTTGAAATCACCGTAGATGAGAACATTGAGGCGGGTAACAAGATCCTTGGGTTCCTGCTGCATCTCTTCCTTGATCCAATCCAGGATCAGACCGCCGAATGAATATTTATAAAAGTTGGCGATGAAATTCTTATCGGAATCTCTTACCTGCATGCCGTCTGCTTCTTTTACGATATAGGAAAGGAGCATCTTATAGGTAATGTCATACAGATGCTTTTCCACCTGATCATGGCTGGTGGAAGATGCATAGATGCTCAGAACAAATTCCTTATTCTCCTGAAGGACCTGGAAGATCTTAAGATAGGCATCCTGCCAGTCTTCGGGCATGGAATCTTCCCGGTACATCCGATCTTCATAACCTTCCAGGATCCAATCTACCAGACTGGGAATATCCTTAAAGTGATAATAAAAGGTCATACGATTGACGTTACAGGAACCGGCGATATCGCTCACGGTGATCTTATCAAAAGGCTTTTGTGTCATGATCTTCTGAAGAGCTTCTGCCAGGGTATATTTTGTTGTCTGAGCCATTGATTTCTAGTTCCTTTCCTCGAATACAAAGGGCTCTATGACAGACTTATGCCGGTCATAGAACCCCTCACATCTGAAATTATAGCACGATATGAGTAAAAATACTAACAATTTTTACAATGCGTTTAATCAATAATTAAGAAAGTGTTTTTGGATTCTAAAAGTAGGCTTGATAAGATGGCTCTAGTAAAAAGGAGAGAGCCTATGAAAGACAAGATTTTACCCATCATTTCCATTTTATTCTGTGCACTGATGGCAGCTCTGGTGCTGTTTCAGATGCAGAAGATCTCGGATCAGCTGGCCGATATGCAGGCATACGTATCCGGGATGAATTCCTTCCTGGGGGTGGAGACGGAGGTATCGGATGACGATCAGCTGGTCATCACCGGGAACCAGATCAAGGAAGATGAAATTGAGATAGAGACCAAGGACATGGGATCCTATCTGCTGTTTACCTATACCAACAAAAGCAGTGAGGTACTGCCCAGCATGAGCTGTGACGTAGTATTTTACGATGAGGAAGGCAACATGCAGGGACTGGTTTACGATTATATCTATAACCTGTTTCCCGGAAGCAGCTTTGTTTCCGTAGTAAGCGTTCCCTATGACAGTACCTGTTTACCGATCACCTATAATTCCATAGAGATCGTGAAGCACTTAAACAGCACATTGTTTACCGGCAGCAACCGCATGAGCGATGTTTCGTTTGAATACAACGTGACTTCCGGTGGCGATGTCGTGATCAAGGCTACCAACAACAGCACCATCAATGAGGTGGATGACGTACAGTTCCAGGTGCTGTTCTATCAGAACGAGAATATCATCGAGACCGAAACCACCGATATCTATTCCTTAGCGCCCGGTGCAAACGGATATTCTTCCGTGACTCCCTATGCCGAAGCCTGTGGCAGTAACTTTGACTACGCAGAGGTTCGGATGGTCTATGCTGTGGGAGACACCTACTACGGGGAGTATCAATAACCGGATATGAAGAGAAGAAGAGAATACCAACGCCGGGAGAAAGGCACCATACGAAGTGTGCTGCTGTTACTCATCTCCCTGTCGGCTATCACCATCCTGCTTGGCTGTCTGTATGTTACCGTCATGCCGAAGCTGCGCAGGCAGGTAACGGAAAAGGTAATGGAGCAGATGATCTCCGGCAGCATGGGAGGCAGCGTTTCCTACAGGGAACTGGTTAATTCCATGGAGGAGCAGGACAGGAT
>JAEEGL013817755.1_pt1 | contig 17490 bp, 14 predicted proteins | sample 9134231 | NCBI WGS metagenome assembly JAEEGL01 (sample SAMN16246548, study PRJNA631951) | gut metagenome | biome: gut microbiome; feature: rumen; material: fiber-attached | host: Bos | place: Iran: Karaj | collected 2018-10 | reverse complement strand
TTCAGCGGTGTGTACAAGATGAGTGCTTGGGCCGCCAAAGCGCCGGTATTGGTGGCCGTAGTAGCCGACAAAGGTAATTTTAAAAGCCGGGTGGGCAATTTTGTGCGCCGGACGGAATTTTACTTGGTAGACCACGGAATTGCGTGTGAACATTTTGTGCTGCGTGCGTGGGACCAAGGATTGGGAACGTGTTGGATCGGTTGGCTCAATGTAGACAAAGCCGGCCAATTTTTTCATCTGCCCGGCCAGAAAAAAATAGAACATTTAATTGCCGTAGGATACCCGGACGAAACGCCCGCTCCGCGCGCGCGGCAACCGTTGGAAAAAATGGTATCATATAACGAATATCAAAAGTAACCGGTTGTTCCGGCTACGATCAAAAGGAGTTTTTGACTCATGAAATTATCCGCCAATATGGAAGATTATGTGGAAGCCGTTTTGTTTTGTGCCGATGAAAAAGGGTTGGCCCGTGTGAGCGATATCCGCGATATGTTGGGTGTTAAAACCCCCAGCGTAACAGGGGCCATGAAACTGTTGGCGGAAGGCGGATACGTCAAACACGAACCGTACCGGGGAATTATGCTGACCGCCAAGGGCCGCCGGGCCGCGGAAGACGTCAAAAAAAGGCACGCGATTTTAAGCCGTTTCTTAACGGATGTGTTGGGGGTCAACCCCAAAACAGCCGATATGGATGCGTGTAAGATGGAACACGCGGTGAGCAAAGAAACTTTAGAAAAACTGCACGCCTATTTACACCGAATCGGAGGGGACAAAGCCCCCTAATCTGTCTGCGCAAGCGGATGGTAGGCGTTTGCGTATCCAATTTTATATAATATAGAATATCCTTACTTACGGAGTTTTACACCATGGCAAAAAACAAGTATTCCCATACCGTTTTGCTACCTAAAACGGATTTTCCTATGCGGGCGGGGTTAGCGCAAAAAGAACCCAAAATTTTAGAGTTTTGGAAATCTATCAATTTGTACGAAGCAATCCTCAAGAAGAACCAAGCCGGGAAGCATTTCGTGCTTCACGACGGGCCTCCATATGCCAACGGTAAAATTCATATCGGTCACGCACTGGATAAAGTAATTAAGGATATTATCTTGAAATCCCGCGCTATGAACGGGTGTTATACACCGTACGTACCCGGATGGGATTGTCACGGTTTACCCATTGAACAGGCGTTACTCAAAGAACTCAAACAGAATAAAAAGCACATCACCGATGTACCGGCATTCCGCAAGCGCGCACGCGAATTTGCCGCTAAATTTATTGATTTGCAACGCCAAGGATTTAAACGGTTAGGTGTACAGGCCGATTGGGATAATCCTTATTTGACGATGGCTCCGCGCTATGAAGGTATTACCGTGGGAGCTTTTTTGGACTTAATTGAAAAAGGATACGTTTACAAAGGCAAAAAAACGATTACCTGGTGCCCGCATTGTGAAACGGCCTTGGCAGATGCGGAAACGGAGTACAAAGATATTTCTTCGCCTTCTATCTATCTGCGCTTTAAATTGGCTGCGTTTGACAAAAGAATATTGGGCGATTTGGATTATACCCAACCTGTCAGTTTAGCGGTGTGGACCACGACCCCGTGGACAATTCCCGCTAACGTGGCGGCGGCCGTATCTAACACAGAGGATTACGCAATTTTGCGGGACAGTCACATCGGTGAATATTATATCGTGGCGGAAAAACTGGCCGAAGAATTTTTGAAAAACACGGGGTTGGATTGTACCCAAGTCGGTAAAGTAGCCGGTGAAAAATTGGTCGGTATGAAATATTACCATCCGCTTTCCCATCGTGAAAATCCTGTTATTTGGACGGATTTTGTAACGATGGACGCCGGGGTCGGTGTAGTACACATTGCCCCCGGACATGGGGAAGAAGATTCGCAAGCCGGCAAACAATGGAATTTGGAAACCGTTTGTCCGGTGGACGAAAAAGGATGTTATACCAAAGATGCGGGCGTATTTGAAGGGATGCACGTGTTTGAAGCCAACCCGCTCATGGTTAAAAAATTGGACGAGTTGGGTGCTTTAATCAAAGAACAGCAAATTGTGCACAGTTATCCGCATTGTTGGCGTTGCCATAACCCGATTATCTTCCGTGCTACGGAACAGTGGTTTATGTCCATTGACAAGGACGGTTTGCGCCAAAAGTTAATGGATAATCTGTCCGAGGTTAAATTTTATCCAGCCGGCGGGCAGGAACGTATGCGCTCTATGATTGGGTTGCGGCCTGATTGGTGTTTGTCACGCCAACGTTTTTGGGGAACTCCGGTAGCGGTACTGTACTGTAAAAAATGCGGTCAACCGCAGGTAAACCATGAACTTTTTGAGTTTATTAAAGCCCGTGCTATGCAGGAAGGATCCGACTTTTGGTTTACAGATCCGATAGAGAAACTGATGCCGGAAGGTTATACTTGCGCGTGCGGTTGTCACGAGTTTAGGAAGGAAACCGATATTTTGGATGTGTGGCTTGATTCGGGTGTATCATGGGCAGCCGTTTTAAAAGACCGCGGATTAGATTTCCCGGCAGATGTCTACTCCGAAGGATCTGACCAACACCGCGGTTGGTTCCAAAGTTCCTATATTCCCTCTTACACGTTGGAGGGAACGGCTCCTTTTAAAACTATTTTAACGCATGGAATGGTGTTAGACGGACAGGGGCGTCCTATGCATAAATCTCTCGGTAACACCGTGGACCCTGAAGATATCATTAACAAGTACGGGGCGGATATTTTACGTTTGTGGGTGTCATTTTCCGATTATCAAGGTGACGTGCGTATTTCGGATGAGATTTTAGGCGGACCGATAGATACCTACCGTAAAATTCGCAATACGGTGCGCTACGCGTTGGGCAATTTGTACGATTACGACCCGGATGTACACCGCGTGGCGGCTAAAGATTTGACGGAAATGGACCAGTATATGTTGGGGCGGTTGAATGCGCTTATAGAGGAGGTTCACAACGGATACGAGGACTTTAATTTCCGCCGTGCCATGCGTGCGTTAGCTGATTTTTGTATTTTGGATTTATCGTCCTTTATGTTGGATGCATCCAAGGACCGACTCTACACGCAAGGCGTTGCTGCTCCGGCCCGTCGAAGTGCACAGACGGTATTGGCGGAAGTCACACTGGCCCTTTTACAATTGATGGCTCCGGTGTTGTCTTTCACCGCCGAGGAAGCCTGGCAGGAACTACGTAAAACGGCATTAGGGCGCACCTTGGAACAGAGTGTGTTTTTGTCCGCTATGCCGCGTAATGCTTCGCTTATTCCGGATGTGAAGTTGGAAGAAAAATGGAATAAAATACGCCATATCCGGGAAGAGGTGCAAAAATCGCTGGAGAATGCTCGTGAAAAGAAAGTGATCGGTTCCTCGTTGGAGGCTCGGGTTACTTTTAGCACCAACGACGATGCTACCCATTCTTTTTTGGAACAGACACGTGAACTGTGGCCGGAGATTTTAATCGTGTCCCAAGTAGAAATCAAAAACGGGACCGAGCTGTTGACGGTGGATGTTACCCATGCGTCCGGTACGAAGTGTGCCCGCTGTTGGCAATGGAAAGAGGACGTTGGTACGCATGCCCACAGTGATGTTTGCGGCCGCTGTGAGGAAGTATTGACCCGCGAAGGGATTTCAGTGGAGGATCCGGTCCGTGCGTAAGAGGGGAAGTGCTATCAAAAACTGGATGGTGGCTAACGCCGGTATTTTGGCGCTGGGAGCCTTTGTATGGGGGGTGGACCGCTCCAGTAAAATAGTTGCCCAACGGATGCTGTGGGAAAACCCAATACCGGTGTTTCCGTTTTTTCACTTGCATTATGTGGAGAATACGGGGGCATCCTTTGGTATGTTTCAGGGTGGAAACACGTTGCTGATTTTTGTGACGGCGGCAATTATTATTTACCTGCTCTACAGTTGGAAAGAGTTGTGTGCGCAAGGTTCCTGGACTCGGTGGGGAAGTGTACTTATTTTGGCGGGTGCATTAGGGAATCTTTATGATAGAATAACTTTAGGTTATGTGGTAGATTTTTTAGATTTTTTAGTATGGCCGGTGTTTAATATAGCCGATACCGCAATTTGTATCGGTGCCGGATTGATGGTACTTTCTTTATTTTGGGGTCACAAAAAACGGGAGGAAGCATGAAAAAATTGTGTGTAGGTATGGCGGTTCTGTTATTCTTAACAGCGTGTAATTCTAATAAAGCACTTTTTCAAAAAGCCCGGTTGGCTACGGCGCAAGGTAAATATGAACAAGCCATTGCGCTATATACACGCTTAATAAAAAAAGAGCCCAAGCACTTTGCTGCTTATTTAAACAGAGGCATCTTGTGGGAACAGCGCAAAGCCCAAGATGCTAAAGAGAAACAGCAATATTTGGTTAATGCCGAGCACGATTATATTCGCGCCATGGAGCTTGAACCCAATGTGGCAGAGCCGTATAACAATTTGGGCGCGTTGTATATTGACATGAACCGCTACATGGAGGCGGTGGATATGTTGACGGATGCCCTGACTTTAGAACCCAATTATTTTACCGCCCGATTAAACCGAGCCATTGCCTACTATCGAACGGGACGCACGTTAGATGCGGTGATCGATTTTAACAAGGCCGCCCAGTTACGTCCAAAAGATCCGTTGTTGTTATTGAACCGGGCCTTAACATATTTTGGTATGGGGCAATACGAATCGGCCGTAAAAGATTGGACGATGTTGATTTCTGTTAATCCCAAGGATGCCCGGGCCTATTTGGAACGTGCCCGGTCTTTGATGCGGTTGGATTATCCAGCCGACGCATATGCCGATTTGGAAGTAGCCGTTTCCCTTAAACCCACCTATGCCCTGGCCTATTACTACATGGGAGATTTGATGTTTCGTAAAGGAGAAGTGGACCGTGCGTTGGGGTTATTGCAGGAATCCAAAAAATGGGCTGATAAGTATGCTCCTACTTATGAGTTAATGGGAGATATGTTAGCCATGTCCGACCCAGTTTCGGCCACGGCTAATTATATGGCAGCCCGTAAACTGGATCCGGCCCGTGCTGCACACTACGAGGCCAAAATGCGTGCTATGCGTACCGAGAAAGGCCGGGAAGCGGTACAAACACGTCGTTTTTATCCTAAACCGTAATTATGGCAGTTCATAAAAAATCGCAACCTTTTTTTTCTGCGGCGTTTGATTATCCCTCATCCGCGTTTTTATACAGGTTTTACTTGTCTGCCTGTTTGTTTGTGTTGTTGTTGTTTTCGTTACGGTTGCATTACGCGCCGATCAGTTTCTTCATTTTGGTACTGTTTAACGCCGTGTTATGTGCAGATATTTTTGTGAATAGTGCGTGGAAAGATATTTCGCATGCCCGTTCCGGTTTTGCCTTGTTGGTTAGTGTCGTGGTCTATGCCGGGTTTTTGTATTCGGCTTTTAACACATTTGTTACCCGGTCTTTATTCGGTCCGGTGGATGATTTATACTTATACGTATCGTTGTTTTTGACGCTTTCACTCTGGACACAGTTTTGTCGTGTGCGGGAACGGGAAAGTGTGCAGATATACGTTCAAAAAATAGATGATTTCTTACCTAAATCCGGCCGCAAATTGGAAGGCACTGACGTCCGACCGGTTTTTGCACATGAATTAAAACCCGGGGATAAAATTATTGTCAAAAAAGGCGAGCGTTTACCGTGTGACGGAACGATTGTTCAAGGCAGCACTTCGCTAGATGAACAACTCATCACCGGAAATATGCTTCTGGCCTACAAAAAAGAAGGAAACCCCGTTTATGCGGGCACGGTGAATAAATCCAGTCCAATCGCTGTAGAAGTAACGGCTCCGTTGTCTTCGTCGGTATTGATGGGGGTTATGAATGCCGTACGCAACAGCGAACTACGCCACCGTATGTTTACCACACAATTGGATACTTTTTCTGTTTATACGCTAACAGCTCTACTGATTATTGCCATGGGGCAATATGGTTGGCTGGTGTACCACAACGGCATGTCCGGTTGGGTTCATTATAGCGGGGTGGTGTTGGTACTACTTTCTTTGGGAACACCGTTGGCGTTATTATTTGCGGAAAGTTTACCTGTTTATTTTGCCAAGCGCGCCGCACGCAAGGCCGGTATCCACATCCAAAACCGGTATGCGTTGGACTTATTGGAACAAGCCGACACCCTTTTTTTTGATAAAACCGGCACGCTGACCCGCGGGGAGTTGGTGGTTAGCGGCGTACATCCGGCTACGGATACGCCGCGCGGCCAGAAAATCTTACTGGAAGCTGCGGCCTGCGCCGAACAACAGGCCGATGGTCCGTTTGCCGGGGCCGTCATGAAATACACCTTACGCAACCGTATTTTCCCCAGGCCGGTTACGTCTATGGAAATGATTCCCGGGGTGGGGGTGCAAGCGGTTACCGCGCGGGGGGTGATTTTCGCCGGGCGTATCCCCTGGATGGAAGAACAAGGAATTGTTCTTCCGCAGGAAGTGTACTGGGTGCAGGAAACCGTCATTTGCGTGGCTAAAAACGGGGTGTACTTGGGCTATCTGACCCTTTCCGATGCGTTGCGCACCGGGGCCCAAGATGTGATCAACTTTTTAAAACAAAAGGAAAAAGAATTATTGTTGGTATCGGGGGATAACGACTTATCGGTTTCGGCAGTGGCTGACCAATTGAATATTGAAAAGCGCAGTTCTAACGTTTTGCCCCAAACGAAAGCGGAAATTGTGGGAAATTTGCAGGCCATGGGGCAGAAAGTAGTGATGGTAGGTGATGGGTTTAACGATATTGTAGCCTTGCTCAAGGCCGATGCGGGAATTGCGTTTTCCTCCGGTAAAAATGTGTATAATCATTGGGTGGACATTCTTATTGATCGGCCAGATTTGTATCCGGTTATGGATTTATTTAAAATTAATCAAAAACTCCGCCATACCAGCCGCTTCAATGCGGCGGCGGCACTGTTGTTGAGTGTGGTATGGGTGGAGTTTTTATTTGAACAAGCATCTTCCCAAGTGGCTGACTGGCGTTGGACGTTGGGCGGCAGTGTGGCGGTGCTGTTGTTGGTTATTCTTAATTCTATGGGGTTATTACGCATCAAATGAACAAACACGACATTGACTTCGGATATACTTCCGCTCACGCCCGCAAAAATGCGGACGCTGTTTTGCCGCAAATCCAGTGTTGGCCAAACCAGTACAAACGGGATTATCAAATCAAAATTGAGTTGCCGGAATTTACCTCCGTTTGCCCGAAGACCGGCTTGCCGGACTTCGGTACGATTACGATTGATTATATTCCCAATGAGTTATGCCTGGAACTTAAATCCCTTAAGTATTACCTGTTAGAATACCGGGATATGGGCATATTCATGGAAAATATTGCCAATAAAATTTTGGATGATGTGGTAGCTGCCTGTAAACCTAAACAAGCCACGGTAACGGGTGTATTTACACCGCGTGGCGGGTTGCGCTCGGTGATTACGGCTACATACAAACAGGAGTCGTAGTTTTATGCGCATATTGCCCAAAGCGTTTTTATTGTGCGGGGTGTTTTTGGCCGGGGCCATTCTCATGCATTGGTGGGACCGTGCTCAGTTGCGCCGGGACCAGGCCTTTTTAGCATCGGCTGAAGAAGATTTTTTCCCGTTAGAAGAGACCACACAACCCGAAATGGACTCTGCTGTTGCTGATCTGTTTGTGCCTCCGGTAGCGGCGCAGGCCTCGGCCCCGAAAGAGCCCTCCGGAGAAACGATGCCTGTTTCTCAAATTGCCCAGTTAAAAGTTTCCAATGTGCGGGCTATCATCCCACCTGTGGAAACCCAGCAACAACGAGAAAACATTTCTATCGGGCAACCGGAACAGCCGGCAAGGCCTCACCCGACACAAGCACAGATAGAGCAGTTTCTGGCCCAACTTAAAGCCCGGACTGCCCAAGTCGAATCGGAGAGTTCTTCCTCCGAGAGTATGCTTTCCTTGCTGGATATTCCGGTGCGGACAAAAGTCATTACCTCTTTGGAGCAATACCGTGCGTTTAAACGTACGGCGCGCGGATTATATCCGACGGCTAATTTTAAAACACAACAGGTATTGGTGTTGGAATCGGCCGGTAACTTTCCGGACAATGTGTTTGAAATTGTAAATGTGAAAGAAGCCGAGGGTAAGCGGGTTGTTTCCTACAGCGTAAATATTCTGGGAGCCGAAGGAAAAACCAATACGCACAGCGCGGTAATTATCAAAAAGGACAATCTTCCGTTGGAATTAAAACAAGTGTTGTAATTATAACTCTTTGTTAAAAACTGCTCTCGGTATTTTACGCCCGGGGGTTGGTTCTTTTTATTGGGGCATTATCTTGCAAGATTGATGTGCGGGATAATGAGAAGCGCGCCTAGTAATTTTGCCTCACCTTGTCCCGCCCCTATAACAACGGGTTCTATTACCCTTTCACCCCTAATGCGGGGGGATTACTCTTTCTTGCTTCCCCCAAAAATTGGTATCATATAGTATATTCTATTTGGGGAGACCTCAGCGATGGCTAAAAACGACTTAATGACCCGCAACTTGATGTTGGACAGTTTGCGCCAATACGCCAAAAACCGTATTTCTTTTAATCTGCTGCGCGAACACGATGCCAAGAATGAAATTCCTTTAGATATTTTAAAAGAAATGTACGACCACGATATTTTGGGCGTGCACTTGTTACTTATCCCGGAAGAATACGGGGGGCTCGGCGGTCAAACCACCGAAATTTACCGCATTTGCGAGCAGTTGGCCCGCATTGATCTCGGTATCGCTACGGGGGTATTTGCCACATTTTTAGGAAGCGACCCGCTCAACGTAGGCGGTACTCCGGAGCAAAAAGCCAAATGGTTTACCAAAATTGCCCAAGAAAATAAACTGGTGGCTTACGGGGCGACGGAAGCCGATGCAGGGAGCGACTTGGTTTCTTTGCGCACCCGCGCCGAACACGTGGTGCAGGACGGGCGTGTGGTGGGATACAAAATTACCGGAAGTAAAATGTGGATTTCCAACGGCGGCGTAGCCGATATTTACACGGTTTTGGCCCTGGCTCCCGGTGGGCCGAGTTGGTTTATTGTGGAACGGGGTACCCCCGGTTTTACGCAAGACGTACACGAGGATAAACACGGAATCCGGTTGTCTAATACGGCGGGGTTGTCGTTTGACGAAGTCTACGTGCCGGCGGAAAATTTAATCGGGTTAAAAGAAGGTCAAGGATTTTTACAAGCCCAAGCCGTATTCGGTTATACCCGTTTGATGGTGGCAGCGTTTGGGTTAGGCGGCGGCGAGGAAGCCGTTGAAACTGCCCTGGAATATGCCGGGCAGCGTATTCAGGCTGGTGGACCGCTTTCACAAAAGCAAGGGTTTATGTTGAAACTCATCACGCCGCACTATATCCGTTTTGAAGCGGCGCGTGCATATATTGACTGGACGGCGAAACAGTTGGAAGTCAATAATCACGGATTGGCCACTGAAGGTGCCATCGCCAAATTGTATGCTACTGAATCGGGCAACAAAGCCGCCGAGGATGCCATCCAAGCCATGGGCGGTTTTGGCTATACCAAAGAATTTGCCGTAGAGAAAATCAAACGCGACGTGAAAATCACCTGTATTTACGAAGGTACCAGCGAAGTGTTGGAGATGACTATTTTCCGCGGACGTTGGCAGGAACATCTCAAATCGCGCGGGCAGTATTATTTAAATCAGGCGGCGGAATTTGAGGCTTTGCACGTCCAAAATCCGCAAGTGGGTGCGGACAGTATAGCCCTCGGTTTTAAGGCCTTGGCGCGTGTATTAGAGGACTGCCGAGCCAATAAACTTACTCGTCACCAATACGTCACGTTTATGCTTGGTGACCTCATCAGCGAGATGGAAGTGGCCGCCGTGTTTGTCCGCCAATGTGCGAACAAAATTATTACGGAAGGCAGCCGTTTTGATGTAACTACGCTCTGCACCATGGCGCGCGTGAACGCCCGCCAAAGCGCGTTTAAAACGGCCAGCGAGGGACTACGTTTGATTTTAGGTACTTGCCCCGCTATCAATACTGCCGAAGTCAGCCAAGCGGTTAATCTGGTAGCTATCGAAGACAAAATGCGCGGGCTTATTGACGATATGGATACCGTATCTGCCAAGTTGCGTGATATTTTTAAAAAATAGGAAATTATATGCACATTATCGTATGTATTAAACAAGTTCCCGATTCTACCCAAGTCAAAGTAGATCCCAAAACCGGTACGCTCATTCGGGCGGGGGTACCCAGTATTTTAAACCCGTACGATCACTTCGCCTTGGAAAAGGCCCTGGAAATTAAATCAAAAACGGGGGCTAAAGTGACCGTTCTTTCCATGGGGCCGCAACAAGCCGTGGCCGTACTGCGCTTGGCGTTGGCGTTGGGAGCGGACGAAGGCATATTACTATCCAGCCGTGCCTTTGCCGGTTCGGATACGTGGGCTACGGCCTATGCGTTGGCGACGGCTGTTAAAAAAATCGGATCGTTTGATTTAGTGCTTTGCGGGCAAATGGCCATTGATGGAGATACCGCCCAAACCGGGCCCGAGATGGCTTATCATTTGCATATTCCGCAACTTACGTTTTGCGAAAGTATTGATGCCAACGGGAATACGGTGGTTGTTAAAAAATTAATAGAGGGCGGCCACCAAATTTTACAGGCCGATTTACCTGTACTGGTTACTATGACAATGCCGCACGATTATGTGGCTAAATATCCGTCATTTATGGCGGCGCATAAAGCGCAGGATAAAATCATCCGCACTTGGACGGAAACCGATATCGGGGCGGACCCGCATAAACTGGGTTTAGAGGGGTCGCCCACGCGCGTGGACCGTATTTTCCCGCCGCCTACACGGGCCAAGGGGGAGGTATATTCCGGCTCGGCGGTGGAGTTAGCCAATAAATTTGTAGAGATTTTGAAAAAGGAGCGTGTCATCAAATGATTCAAATTGCTCAAAATTGTGTAGGATGCGGCAAATGTACGGCGGCTTGTCCGTTTGGGGCACTCTCTTTAGTTAATCGCCGTGCCGTGGCATCCAGCGCGTGCACGATGTGCGGTGCGTGCGTGAGCCAGTGTCCGGTAGGGGCACTTTCGCTACCGCAAAATACAGCGGTTAAGAAGGATTTGTCTGCCTATAAGGGAATATGGGTATTGGTGGAAATCGGTACAAACGCAACGAGCCAGCACGTCCGTTCTGTTAGTTATGAATTGCTCTCTAAAGGGCGGGAATTGGCGGACCAAGTCGGTGAAGAATTGGGAGCGGTAGTTATCGGTAGCAATGTGTCGGCCTTTTATGGGGAAATTTCGCAGTATGGGGCCGATAAGATTTATGCGGTGGATGCTCCTGCTTACGCACAATATAACACGGCCGCGTATGCCAACGCACTTATTACCCTGATAAAAAAATATAACCCCAGCGTGGTGTTATTCCCATCCACGTATGTAGGGCGTGATTTGTCTCCGCGGATAGCGGCAGAAATGTTCGTAGGATTAACGGCAGATTGTACGGGGCTTGCCATTAAAGACGGAAATTTAATCCAAACTCGTCCTGCATTTGGTGGCAATATCTTGGCAGATATCAAGTGCCCCGATTACCGTCCGCAGATGGCTACGGTCCGTCCCAATGTATTTAAAAAAGTCGTTTCTGCTCCCGGCAAAGTAGCCCAAGTGGTGCCGGAAACGATAGCAGTTCCGGCCGAAGCCGCCAAGGTGCGTATTATCAATACGCACATGGATCCACCGGTCAGCGGCTTGCAACTGGAAGAAGCGGACGTGGTGATTGCCGGCGGACGCGGTATGAAAAATAAGGCCGGGTTTGACTTATTGGAGAATTTGGCCCAGTACCTAGGCGGCACCGTGGGGGCTTCCCGGGCTGCCATCGATTTGGGACTTAACACTAAAGATAAGCAATTTGGACAAAGCGGTGTCAACGTAGCGGCTAAGTTTTACGTGGCATGCGGTATTTCGGGTGCGGTGCAACACGTAGTAGGAGTGGAGCACTGCGGCGTGATTGTGGGTATTAACAAAGATGCCAATGCCCCGATATTTAACGTTTGCAAATATGGGTTGGTAGGCGATGCCGGGCAAATCCTACCCAAAGTGTTGGAGCAGTTGAAAAAATAAATTTTCGCGGCTCTGTTGTTGATATGCAGACGGGCGCGACCAAATTAGGTCGCGCCCGTGTTTTGAAAAGAGAGTCCGGCTACCTGGCTTTTTTGAGTGTTAAGATACCATCCTCAAAGAACCATTCTTCCATCAGTTCCCCTGTCTCGCTGAACTTTTTGGTGACGCCGTTGGGTTTCCCGTCTTTATGGGGGGAAATCAACGCGATAGTACCATTGGGGTGATAGATAATTTTATCACCGACGAGTTTGTCGTTTTTATAGGAACATTCGGAGCGCAACTCCCCTTGTGGGGTGTACACTTTGCACATGCCGTTTAAAAATCCTTTGTGGTATTCGGCCATTTCTAATACTTTTCCGTCGGGATAATATTTGATTTGTTTCCCGTCCTGAATGTCATCAATATACGTAAATTCTTTGTATAAGCGTCCGGTGGGGTGGAACACGCGGGCTTTACCCTGTAACATACCGTTTTCGTAAAATTTTTCAATATTGACTTTGCCGTTATCAAAATAAATTTTACACATTCCGTTGCGTTGTCCGTTTTTGACTTCACACTCAAAATATGGCTTTCCGTTTTCAAAAAATTCTTTGACCGTTCCGTCGGGTAATGTGCCGGAATACGATTGTATATCCAAATGTTTATCTAAAGTTTCACGGTATACTTCTTTCTCGTTCACGTAATACACCCGCAAGAAACCGGTGTTATTGGGCAAGGTGGAAGTTTTACGTATAATGTCTGCCATACGGCTATCTCTCCTTAATCAATCGGGCGGCGGCGATAAATCCGCTGGCCCATGCAAAATGTAAATTAAACCCGCCGCTTATGCCGTCTACATCCAACAATTCCCCGGTTACATAGACCCCCGGGCAACATAAGGACTCAAATGTATTATAGTTTATTTCGCGCGTTTTTACACCCCCCGCCGCTACCATGGCCTCTGCCCAGGGACGTAGGGCTTTGACGGTAACAGGCCACGCCGTGACGGTATTTAACGCATTTTTAACGGCGGTAGGAAATTGCTCTTTCATCGGTTTGTTTTTACGAAGTCCTTTGAAATCAATTAGCAGGTTGGTTAACGATTCGTGCAGAAGTCCTGCAAAAAAATCTTTGGGGCGGCGTTTTTCAAACCGGGCACAGCGGTTTTCCCAGAAAGCGGCCGGGTCAGTTATTTCCGGCAAGAAGTTAACGTGGAGAACTACCGATCCGTTATCCAATGCGGGAGCGATAAACGGGCTGATATTCAAAGCGGCCGGGCCGTTGATGCCGTAACCCGTAAAGATGATTTCCCCTTCACTGGGTTGTGCCGGAAGGATATCCGCCGTCAGCCGGACTTGGGTGCGTACCCCTGCCAGGCGTGAAAAGTTCTCTTGCAAGACAAGCCCGCTTAATACCGGGCGCGGAGCGGTTAGTGTGTGCCCCAGGGAGCGGGCTAGTTGGTAACCGCTTTCGCTCCCGCCGATTTGCGGATATGCGCACGAGCCGCAGGCCAATACAACGCGCCGTGCACGGAAATTTTCCCCGGAAGATGTTTTGACGATGAAAGGCGTTTCCCGTTGAACGGCTGTGACGGTTTGGTCGGTTAAAATTTCCGCACCGCTTTCCACCGCAGCTAATTTTAAGGGTTCCACAATAGCGGTAGATTTACCCGTCTGCGGGAAAATACGGCCTTGTTCTTCTTCGGTGAGTAGGATACCTAACTCTTCAAAGTATTTCCGGCAAGTTAAGTAGGGAAATTGGGTGAGTGCGGACGAAACCAGTGCCTCATCTCCGTGATAAGCGGCGGGGGAAACGTGTGTGTTGGTTAAGTTACACCGTCCGTTTCCGGTAGCGAGGAGTTTGCGTCCGGGGATTTGCTCTTTTTCCAGTACGAGCGTTTTGAGTCCGCCGCGTGCACACTCCCGCGCACAGATAAGTCCGCTGGCTCCGGCCCCGATAATGACCACATCATAAACCGTATTTTCCATTACGTATAGTGTAGCAAAATTTTTAGTATACTGAGGATATGAAAAAATTACTGTGTTGTGTAATTTTATTGTTTTGTTTTACCACAGTGCATGCGGAATCTACGGGGGAAATTTTAACATTCCCCGCTAATCCGGCTAAAGGTTTTCACTGGGGATATGCGTTGTACTTACCCAAGACCCTGGACGCATCCCAAAAATTGCCGATTTTATTTGAAATGAATAATATGGGGGTTACCTCTTCGGTTGAACAGACGAAGGAAAAGGTTTTAAGCGAAATTCGTCATAATTCATTTGTACATAAAATTCCCGACGGTGTTGGAGTGCCCATGTTGATGCCATTTGTCCAGCGGGAGAACCGCGGGAATCCGCTGTTGTATACGCATGAATTAAACCGGGCGGTTTTTGTGTCGCAAGAGGAAAAACTGAAACGGTTGGACTTGCAAGTGCTCCTCATGATTGCCGATGCGCGTAAACACCTTAAAAAGCGGGGTATCCGTACGACTTCAAAAGTGTTGGTAGCCGGATATTCTGCGTCGGGGGCATTCTGTTGGCGTTGGACGATGCTTCACCCGGATAAAGTGTTGGCGGCCGCGTGCGGAGGGGACCATTACCCGATGTTGCCTGTAGAAAAATTGGACGAAACGGAGTTGATTTATCCCGTTGGCGTATATGATTTCAAGCCATATACCGGCCGAAGGTTTAACCGAAAAGCGTGGCTGAAAGTTCCCCTTTTATGTACGAACGGCGAAATGGATTTGCATGACCCATTGCCGAACGAAGATTGTTGGGCCGCGGACGTAGAACGGCCTATACTCAAGCGAGTACTCCCGGAACGAGAGGTGCTGGGGCGGATGCGACACAATTTTCAGTTATTAAATAAATGGGCTCCCAACGTACAAACCCATTTATATCCTAATGTGGACCATCACGCTGTGACGGAAGATATGATTGCTTTTCTCAAACAACATATGCGCGGTGGATCACTAAAACCTATCGCATTGACAGATACCACCTCGTGGGAAATCAAACTGCCCGGCAAGGTGTCCACGTTATTCTTTGGGAAGGAGGCCCCCGTGCCGGACAAAACGCATTTGGACGAATTGGATTTAATTTTGTTGAGTACGCCCGTTCCCCGCGGTCTAATGGGGTGTGAAGTGGATATTTTACATCAAGGGAAAACGGCGGTTACCGTACAGAAAAAACAATGCTACGGTTGGTTTGGACACTCCAAAGACGGTTTTTCGTATATTCAAATTAACTTATCTGAAGAGCAAGCGGCGCAACTAAACTCCTATAAAGACCGCACATTTACCGTGCGTGCGCGCCACCCGGAGATTTTGGACATCCCGGCAGATTTGACATTTACCGTAAAATAGACAGTTTACTTCAAAGCATTACGGAAATTTTGAGAAACGGCCGCCGCTTATGCGAGTAGCCGGTTTTGTCGGTTTCGTGGAAAAATGCTACAATAAAATATGAACGACAAATTTTCTCAAAAAGGGTTAACCTTTGACGATGTATTGCTTGTCCCCCAGCATTCCAGCGTGCTGCCCAAAGATGTGGAACTTCACACCCGTCTTACAAAAAAAATCAAATTGAATATCCCTCTGATGAGTGCCGGTATGGATACCGTTACCGAGGCCCGCACAGCGATTGCCATCGCGCGGGAAGGGGGGATTGGTATCATCCACAAAAATATGCCCATCGACCGCCAAGTAGCCGAAGTTGATCACGTGAAACGTAGCGATAACGGCGTGATTTCCAATCCTTTTTCGCTCCGGCCGCACGACACTTTGCAAGCCGCGTGGGATATTACTGCCAAATACCACATCTCCGGTGTGCCGATTGTGGATGAAAACCGCAAACTGATCGGTATTATTACGAACCGTGATATGCGTTTTGAAACCGATGGAACACGCCCCATCAGCGAGTTAATGACGAAGGACCATTTGATTGTTGCCCGTAAGGGGACGTCGCTGGATGAAGCCCGTCAGATTTTGCAGAAACACCGCATTGAAAAATTACCGCTAACGGATGAAAAGGGCCAGTTGTGCGGGTTAATTACTATTAAAGATATTGAGAAAGCCATCAAATATCCGAACCGCGCTTGTGATGATAAAGGCCGTTTGTTGGTGGGAGCGGCTATCGGTATTACACCGGATATGCTGGCACGTGTCGAAGCTCTGTTAAATGCCCAGGCCGATGTATTGGTGTTGGATACGGCCCACGGTCACAGCCAAGGTGTACTGGATGCCGTTGAGACTATTAAGAAGCATTTTCCACAATGCCAGTTAATTGCGGGTAATGTGGCTACGCCCGAGGCTACGGAAGATTTAATCCGGGCCGGTGCCGATTGTGTAAAAGTAGGTATTGGGCCGGGGGCCATTTGCACCACGCGCGTGGTAGCGGGTATCGGGGTGCCTCAGTTAACGGCGGTGTACCATTGTGCGCAAGCTGCCCAACGTTACGAAATCCCCATTATTGCCGACGGAGGTATTAAATTCTCAGGCGACATTGCCAAAGCCTTGGCTGCCGGGGCCAGTGTGTGTATGCTGGGTTCTCTTTTCGCGGGGACTACGGAAGCTCCGGGGGAAGATATTTTGTTTAACGGCCGCAAGTTTAAGGCCTACCGCGGTATGGGTTCTTCTTCGGCTATGAAAGCCGGCAGCAGCGACCGTTACTTCCAGCAGAACTCCAAAAAACTGGTGCCTGAGGGCGTGGAAGGCCGTGTACCGTATCGCGGTGACTTGGGCGACGTAGTTTACCAGTTATTGGGAGGCCTGCGTGCAGCTATGGGGTATTGCGGGGCACGTACGATTGATGAATTGGCTCAAAAAAGTAAATTCATCCGCATTACGCACGCGGGACTCATTGAAAGCCACCCGCACGATATCACGATTACCAAAGAAGAAAGTAACTATTCCAGTAAAGGAATTTAAGATGGCAAAAGAACTCATTTTGGTGGCTGATTTTGGCGGGCAGTATAACCAGCTTATCGCCCGCCGTGTACGCGAGCAACACATTTATTGTGAAGTGGTTCCATTCGCTAAAATTTGGGAAGAGGCCCAAAAGCGTCGTCCGCAAGGTATCATTTTTACGGGCGGACCGGCCAGTGTATACGCACCGGGCGCACCGAGCGTTCCCGCAGCGTTGTTTGATTTAAATATTCCCATTTTGGGCATTTGTTACGGTATGCAACTTACTGCCCATGTATTGGGTGGCCAAGTGGAGAGCCCCACTTATAAAGAATATGGGAAAATAACGGTGAAACTGGATGCCGGTAGCCCTCTTTTTGCCGGAACTAATCCGGACAATACGTGTTGGATGAGTCACCGCGATTACGTAGCCCAAGTACCGTCCGGATTCCGGGTCAG
>JAEEGL011349241.1_pt1 | contig 17490 bp, 8 predicted proteins | sample 9134231 | NCBI WGS metagenome assembly JAEEGL01 (sample SAMN16246548, study PRJNA631951) | gut metagenome | biome: gut microbiome; feature: rumen; material: fiber-attached | host: Bos | place: Iran: Karaj | collected 2018-10 | reverse complement strand
GGCTTAAATAATTATATCATAAAATTAGAACAAATAATTGGATAAAATAGCTATTCCGTTTACGTTTAACGTGCTATAATATACCTAGCACCATTAGGAGGTGCTGTAAGATAAACCAAAAAAATAGGTCATATGAAAATAAGAACAAAAATAATAAATGAATTGTTGTTTATGATGTGGCTTTTTGTCGCATCTTTTGTTTTTATGGCCGTTTCTAATAATACTGTCTATGCCGCATCAGACCCGGTAAATCTTACACCATCTATTTCTCTTAGTTCTAATACTGTCACAGCCCTAGTTGATGTAGGAGACTTCAATACTCTAAAGACAGGTAGTACTACTATTTCTGTTACTACCCCCAATCCAACTGGCTATACTATGACTTTAACTACATCTGGAGCTAGTACTAATCTAGTATCAGGTACTAATACAATTCCAACTCTATCTTCAAATAGTTCAGTATCCAGCTTTCCAGTAGGAAGATGGGGTTATTCTTTAGATAATACTACTTATAAACCAGCACCAAGTGTGTCTGGATCAGGAGATACCCTAGCTACTACTAGCGAGGCCAATAGTACAGCTAATACTTATACGTTATACATAGGAGCTAAAGTAGCTAATACTCAACCTTCTGGAACCTATACAAATACACTAGTTGTAACCGCCGTAGCTAATCCCCTTACTTATAGCATTTCCTATAATGCCAATGGTGGTAGCCCTACTCCAGAAATCCAAACCTTTGTTTCAAATGACTATAGCCACACTTTCACTATTCCATCTACTGAACCTAGTAAATCCGGCTACACCTTTAAGGGCTGGTGTGATGGAGCAATAACTGGCAATAATGGGACTGATGCTCCTACTTGTTCATCTAATACTTATACTACAAGCACATCCATACATCTGCTTTATAATTCCCCTGTCGCTACGCTAAGTGCTATGTGGCAAAGAAACACCGCAACAATTAAGCTCGGAACGGCCACAAATATCTCATCTGTCTTTTACGGTACTAGCTCAAGCAATATCAATACCGAGCTCACCACCACCGGCTTTACAGCTACATCTAATACTACCTACTATTTCAGGGCCGTAGCAGCGGATGGCTATACTTTTTCTGCTTGGTCTGGCTGGATTACTGGGTCAAATGCCACCTATAGTGCTGGTAAGTCCTTTACAAATAACGGTGGTACTTATACTGTTAACGCCGCCGCTACCGCTAATACATATCATATCAACTACTACGTAGGAAATGGCGCAGAAACCGCAGGTGCCAACCTGCTAGGAACTTCGGATTGTACCTTTGGTGAATCTTGCACTCTTACTACCTGGGCTAATTTAGGTGGTACTCTTCCAGGTACTGGCTTTTCCATCTATGGTTGGGTCACTAGTCCAACTAAAACAACTGGCCGAGACTATAGTAATGGTGCCACTATTACTACTTATAGTACAGTTGGTGACACTAATCTTTATGTAATCGCAAGAAGACCATATTATTTCAGCTCTGGCGTAGAGCCACTGGGACGCATAGCTACCGTCTATCAGTATTGGAATCCATATTCACTGAGCCAGCTAAGACCAATTACTATTCCAACTCAAACCGATATTGAAGGGTGGACCTTTATTGGATACAAGAACAATAATACAGCTAGTTCTTCAGTGACTTTTGGCGCATCCACTGTTGGCACTAGTCAGACCCCATCAGCTACCCTTTCCAGTGCCACCATGCGATCCGTCTACCAAAGAACAGTTTCAGTCAATTATAATGCGAATGGCGGCACCGGTACAATTAATGCATCTTCTACTACCCAATACTATAACTCTGGCTACGGCAACTCTGGTGGCACAGCCAACAACGGCGCTAATGTAAGCACACCATCTATCACATTGCCGTCAGGTGGCTTCAATAACACTGGTCATTCTTTAACAAATTGGGCATTGGGTTCAGCTTCTGGCACCCAATATAATACAGGGGCAAGCTACTCATTTACTAACGATGTAACTGATTCGGATAACGTTACTATGTATGCTATCTGGCAAGCCGACACTCACACCATTACATTTAAGTCCTATGACGGTAATACTACCTATGGTACCCAAGATTTTGTCTATGGCACAGCCACTAACATTAGAGCCTACAATGCCTCAACAGGTTGGGACACTAAACCAACTGCCCCTTCTGGTAAATCTTTTTATGGTTGGGCAGCCTCTGCCAATTCTACGACCAGAAAGTATACTAATGCTCAATCTATTAGCAATCTCACTAGCGACACCACAGTTTATGCCATTTGGCGAAAAGCGGCCGTAACCTATACTGCCACTACTCAAAAGAACGTTTCTTCTGCCACTGGTACTGGTACTACAGCGCAATGTACAATATCGGCCGCTTATAATGGCGCCTCCCAGGCTACGTCTTGTGACATAGATGTGCCGTCAAATCCATACACTCTAACCGCTTGGACCTTCAGAGGTTGGGTAAATGCTGGGACATCCACCACGACTACTAACACATCAGGTACTACTAGCGGCAAAATGACTATTTCCGGCAATGTTAACATCGTAGCTACCTGGAGAAAAAGCGTCACAGTCAATGCTTCAGTCACTTTTTATGCTAATGGTGGTGATAGCAACCGAAGCGCCTCTGGTAGCACAACAGTCTCACTTTATAATGGAAACACCACGCTTTCAGCTACTAATGTTAGTGTAACAGCACCAACTTGCACCACCTATTCTGGATATGAATGTATTGGCTACAACACGTCTAGCACTGCAACCACCTCATCTTGGAATGTTGGCGCATCTAAATCATTGTCGGTTAGCGGAACAGTGCCGATAGCGCAAAATTCATTCACAAAAAACTTCTCCTACTACCATATCTGGCAATCATCGACTCCAACAATGCAGAGCTTTACTACAGCGCTTTGTAATAGCAAAACAATAGGTAGCACATTTACTCTTAAAGACGCCAGGGACGGCAGAGACTACGATATCACTAGGCTTGCAGACGGATATTGCTGGATGACCGACAATCTAATCATTGGCTATGATGGACCAAAAACGCTTACATCAGCTGATACAGACATGACATCTGGTACCTTCAATCTACCACAACAATTATCTAACTATGCCAACTGGACGCAGACTAATAGCGCTGCGCAATTAGCCTGGAATAGCATCTACGGCATGTACTATAACTATTATGCTGCATCAGCTGGCACACTTGCTTCAGCTATGTCAACGGCAGTGTATGACAGTAGTATGGATGCCTATGCCTTTTCATTCACCTCATCAATTTGTCCAAAAAAATGGAAGATACCGACCCTTGCCAGCACTGGAAACTCATCCTACGATTATGATCGTCTACTCATGGCCTATGGCTGGAATGGCATCATGGATTATGGCTATAGCATGACCCCATTCACCCAAGCCCCACTTTATTATGGGGCATGGGGTTTCATGTCTGAAGGTAGTTTCATTAATATTAACGAAGATATCATTCTTATATCAAGGAATGGCTACCTCAATTCAAATTTCAATAATGATCCTTACTTCTGGATTTGGACAGGGAACGCGCAATACAGTGGCACCTCTAGCCTTTCTGGTGCCGATGGCGGTATCCTTCGCTGCGTATTTAAAGGCTAAATATTAATTAATACTAGGGACTGGAAATTTCAACGAAAGCGCCTTAACTTCGGCATGGATTATTTCTAAGTCAGCTGTATAATCTACAATCTTATCTTCAGATTCTGCTTTAACACAAATATCCATCACCCTCTTCATCCAGTCAGCAATTTGCTTCATCTCTTTTATACCCATTCCACGAGTTGTGATAGCTGGAGTACCCAAACGAACGCCGGATGGCCTAAAGGCGCCGCCCTTATCACCGGGAACAGCATTCGAATTTAGGGTCAAACCAACCATATCAAGAGCCTTTTCAAACATTTTACCATCGATACCAAAACTATCTTTAACATTGGCAAGTATCAAGTGATTATCTGTACCACCACCAACAAGTTTAAAACCATCCTTCTTCATAGCATCAGCCAGTGCTTTGGCATTTTCTACGATTTTAGCAGCATAATCACGAAATTCTGGTTTCAAATCTTCGCCAAAGGCCACTGCTTTAGCAGCAATCACATGCTCAAGTGGTCCACCTTGAGTACCAGGAAATACAGCGCGGTCAATCAAAATTGGGATATTTTGTAAAGTTTTTTCCGGTTTTTTAAGCGGCGAAGCGACATTTCCCATTGAAAGAATCAAACCGCCACGTGGTCCACGTAGTGTTTTATGGGTAGTAGTAGTCATTACATTAAAACCGTGTTCTAGAGGATTTGGGTGAACTCCCCCAGCAATCAAACCAGCCACATGCGCCATATCGGCCATCAATAAACAGCCCGGCACTTTTTTAGCAATCTCTGCTACGCGGTCAAAATCTGGAATCTTCATAAAAGCTGAGTAGCCAACCAAAATGATCTTTGGTTGATGCATAATAGCTAGTTTTTCCATTTCATCGTAATCCAAGTCTCCGTCCGAAGTTGTACCGTAAGCAATAAAATTATAGATATGTGCACTACGAGTAACAGGTGACCCGTGAGTTAAATGCCCACCGTGGCCAAGATTCATCGCCAAAATTTTATCACCTGGCTCACACCAAGCCCAATAAACAGCCTCGTTAGCATTAGCACCAGAATGAGGTTGCACGTTAGCATGATCTGCATGGAAAAGCTTACAAGCCCTAGAAATTGCTAAACGCTCGATTCTATCTACATTAATCTGGCCACCGTAATAGCGATAATTTGGTAAGACTTCCTCACTAATCTTCTTTTCATTCCAACCCGGTACACCTTCAAACGAAGGATAACCTTCGCTATATTTATTCGTCAAAACTGAACCCATCGCCTCAAGTACGGCCGGCGTAACATAGTTTTCACTTGGAATTAACTCTAAACCTTCGCTTTGGCGCTTCTTCTCAGCGTCGATTAAATCAAATACTAAATCTCTCATTTCTTCTCCTTATTTTTTAGTATATTTCACGAAGGAATAGGTTAAATCATGGTAGTGACCTTTCTTAATTACTGTTCTATTATATCTTAATTTATCGAACTTAGGGAAGAACACCTCCGCATCATCGCATTTTTCGTCTACTTCAGTTAAATATAATGTATCAGCATACGGCAGTGACATGCCATAAACCATTCCGCCGCCAATAACGAACAACTCACCAGAAGCGTTTTGCCACCTTTTCATAAACTCATCAAAATCAGTGACCGGAATCACACCTTCGGGCAAATCTTCGGGCGTATGAGTTAAAACATAGTTATCTCTCTGCGACAGTTTTCCTGGTAAGCTTTTCCAGGTATTAAAGCCCATAAACACAGCGTGTCCAAGAGTAGTCTCTTTAAAATATTTCATGTCCTCCGGAATCTTGAAAATCAAATCATTTTTCTTCCCAAGTTCAAGATTTTTTCCTACTGCTGCAATTATTGAAATACTCATTCTGTTACCGGCATCCTTATCTTGCCTTGATGTTCGTAACCATCAAGACGAATATCTTTTAGCTCAAAGCTATTATCGAATTTGAAGAAATCCTTAATCTTAGGGTTAATCCAAAGCCTTGGCGCTTCAAACAGTTTTCCATCTTGAGTGAGTTTTTCGTTGCGACGACGGATTTGTTCCTTAATGCCATCAATCTGGTTTTCGTAAATATGAGCATTATTTATAACATAAGTGAAAATACCCGGCTTCAGTCCAGTACACTGAGCAATCAAATAGCAAAGTACCGCATACTGTGCTACGTTAAATGGCATCCCTAACGGAACATCATTACTACGTACTGTTACCATCATATTAAGCTTGCCATTGGAAACATTCCACTGAGAATTCCAAACACAAGATGGAAGAGCAGCCGTCGGCAACCATTCATTTTGCCAGAGCGACATAATCATTCGACGATTACACGGATCGGTCTTAATAGTCTCAATCAAAGATTGGGTTAAATGATAACGATTTACAATCCAGCCATAGGCAGTGCCAATGGTGTGGGCAAATTCTTTGCCGAAGTGCTTACCCATGTAATCGCCATTTTCATCAATTTCCCATTCATCCCAGATTTTGATTTTTCGATCATGCAACCACCGGACATCATTACTCTGTACTTGATAAATCCATAACATTTCAAGTACTGCCGTTTTAAAAGCCACATATTTTGTAGTGAGAATTGGAAACTCCTCAGAAAGATCAAACTGTAGTATCTGATGAGGCAAAGAATAAGTCGTAGTTGGCTTAGCTGTTTGAGCTAAATGATTTGGCATATTTATGCCAGTTTGTTTCTTGGTCTTTTTTGCCAGCACTGCCGGATTAGTCGTGATTTTATCACCATCACGAAGAATGCGCTCGCACAAATCAAGATACATTTCATCAAATTTGCTCATTTAACCTCCATTCCAAAATATTATAGCATGAGCATATAAATAATAATGTTGTAAAATTAACCAATAAAAAGGCCTCCGTTACGGAGGCCTGCCCATTACGGGCAATTAAAGGGTGGGCGATTAGACCAAGGGAACCACTGACCGCGCAAATCAATTACGGCAGCCCTTAAAATATTGATAAAAACGGCCCGGATTTCTTCGTCAAAATAACGGGAGTTAAGTAAAAACTGTGCCGCGAATATATCTACCATGCTTGTTGAGCCAGTAAGTTCTCTTAGCTTTTGATCGCTTTCCGACGCGCCATATTCCAAAAGCGGTTCAGAATCATAGCTACCGGACTGGCCATTAGATTCGTAGATAATCGCCTGCAAAATCGCTTCGAGTTTGTCGCCTAGATACGAAATCTGGGCAAATCGAGAAGTATTTTTTTGTTGAAAATCGATAAAGTTGAAAATAATTGGCTCTGAAACATCAAGAGGAAATTCAGCAAAATAGTCCGAAAAGGCAATCAGCTCAGAAGAATTCTTTTTGTCTTCATCTCTTTTACCATCGTCTGGCACGTCTCCATATTCAAATTCACCAATTTCATGAAAAAATGCATTAACAAGATAATCGGTCAAATCCTCACCATTAAATAATTCGGGAAAGAATGAATGAATTAGAAATAATAAAACAGCCAAACCGTTTGAATGCTCAGCATCCGACTCGCTCCGTGTTCTAGAAGCAAAGGCTCCATATTCGTGTGGATACACCCCAAAAAGCGCAAATCCAGAACGGATTACACGACTAGCACCGGCCTTATAATAAGAATACTTTTGCCAGACCAAATTATATCGATCGTTAGTTGTAAGCAATAAAAATCACCGTCCTTTAATATTAAGATACGCCACCCCTTTCATTTATAATAAAATATTTTAGCAATATTATCAAGATGATTCACTGAGATATCCGCCCAGACTGCCATCAACATAATCAGTAATACCACTATACCCATTATAGTATTCAACACTAATAGAAGCGCTAACGTACGTCGATGTGCTGACGTTTGATAAGGTAACGGATCCATCTATTTCCTGAATCTGACATCCTGTAGATTGATAAGTATTTGCTACGCAAGTGCCGCTCAACGACCTACTCACCCCACCGATGTTTATTGTTCCGCTAAAATAAATTGTGTCAGTCGTGAACCAGTTGTCAGCAACACCAACGCTAAAATGATAATAAAGCGTATTTGAACCAGCATCTGACTGCCAAACGTCTACTGTAGCGTAAGCGTCCCTTGTACCATTATAATTACCAGTGCCATAGAAATACTCGTCGTCGTAATAGGACAAAGGACTTGAAGAACCTCCACCACCAGAAGTAAGTATAAAGGTAAAGCTACCCACATTAGAAGCGCTATAATATCTAACGCCATAATAATAGGTAGTACCAGCCGAAAGACTATAAGATAGCTGAAACTGGCTATTGCCACCAGAATCATCATCATAGGCAAGCTGGTTAAAATCCGCATCATATATATAAGCATAGTTATCGACCGTAGAAGTACCAGTAAGCGTGTAAGTGCCAGCAGAAGAAGGAGTAAATTGATAGTAGACGATTTCACCAGGGACATCAACAGTTACAGCGTAGGTTACATTCGTACTAATCGCCTGCGCAGTTTTAGCTAGACCAACCGAAATAGTTCCTGTATTAGATGCACTATAATATCTTGCGGCATAGTAATAGGTAGTATTTGCAGTTAGGGTATATGTAACATTAAAGTTGTTAGCAACGCCACTGTCGTCATCTGTAGTCAGCTGAGTTCCAGAAGCATTATAAAGATGTCCATAAGTATCGGTCGAGCCTGTAGAATAGAAAGTATAAGAAGTGGTCCTAGGCGGCGTAAAAGTAAAATAATAATACTGCCCAGCATAAGAAATTGGAGCAGATACACCATTAGAACCAAGTGAGATACTAACGGAGCCCCACACGGCATATAAAACAGTTGATGAAGAAATCGTAATAGAACTTCCTGGAGAATATGAAGCAGATGAGGCGGTGCTAGATGTGGACCAACCAAGGAAGTTGCGCCCAATATACGTTGGTAAAGTCGAAGGAATAGTAAACGTTACAGAGCCCGAAGAAGAAACCGTCTGCGAAGTTGGGGCACCCGAACCACCATTTGCATTAAAGGATAAAGTAATATTGCTAGCTACAATTTTAACGCATCTAACTGGGTACCCGTAATACTTATACACTGAAGGGCTCAAAGCAGCCGAAGAATAGTTTATGCTAGTATAATATGCTTGTACATTATCAATATTCGTAGATGTCCAATAATTAATACTATACCCACGACTACTAAAACTACTATTATAATATGAGCCTGCAAATACAAAATTATTTGGGAAAGTTCGTAATGATCTTGAGGAGGTAGTGTTAGAACTTGTCGCCCCAATTTTAGAACCTAGATAGTAAAACCCGCCACTACGATTTCCAGTTGCCTCAGAAGCACCGCCATAAGGGATAGTCCATCCAGTTGGACACAAAGAGGTTGAGACGGAAACTAGCGAAGTATTGTCATTAATATTTGCAGTCGCAGCTGCCCAGGTATAATAATTGCCATAACTATAAATAGGAACGTTTAAATTAGTAGGGTGCTCATTATTACTACTCGCAGCAAATGAGGCAGTAAATGATGGGCTATATTCTATAGTAGTTTCGCTCGTCTTATGACTAATATTGTAGCTATTATATCTTGGGAAGCGATAACCCTGATTAGATCCAGTTATATTTGTAGTACTATATTTTGTATTAGCGGTAGTAGAGTTAGAGAAGTTTGTGTATTCACTGTCAGCTAATCCAGAGAAACCAGAACCATACCCTTGAGAATAAGTCGAACTAGATGTCGCCCCGGACTCAATTCTTAAGTTTTCAATCATCCAACAGTTACCGTCAGCTAGTTTAGCTACGGCATAAACGTTATTGTCACGTCTATCGGTTAAAGCATAGACGCTACCAGGGGTCTGAATTAAAGTACTAGAATTATAAGTCGTAGCCGTCAAAGCAGAACAACCAGTCCAACTTTGGAGATAAACAGGAGTAGAGCCAGAAGTCTCAGCCTTCATCCAAACAGCATAGAATGTAATGACTTTATTTGAATTTGCCTTATTCAACAAATTAGAATCGACAAGTACCGCTTCGTTAGGGCCATAAACTTTAAGTGTACCAGCAGAAATTTGATTATTTAATGTCGCACGATCTGTGCTACTCGACTGTGTAGTTGACCAACCTAAGAAACCATATCCTGACCTAGAATAATTTGAAGCAAATAGACCAACATAGTCATTTACGCCAATATTTGTCTGTTTAATATTAGCCATGTCACCATAGCCAGTTCCAGAATCAGCCCCATTGCCATTATAAGCAAATGAATATACCATAGTCCAGTTAGCATAAAGGGTTACTTGAGCACCCAGGCTAATAGAACCAACGTTATAATATGCCCCATTTAGATATGAAGTTCCCGTACCATCCGAAGAGGTCGTCCATTTAACAAATTTATATCCATCCTTCAAATAACCATTGGCAGTAAGCAGCCCAGAAGAGTTTTCCGGAATATAAGCTGGGGCGGTCGCGCCTGAACTAGCTCCATTACCATTAAAGTTAATCTTCAATAATTTTTGCCAAATCGCATAGACGGTAATAGTTTGAGAATTACTGCCAGAAAGATTATTGAGAATATCATCGTGCGTAACATATGTCGCAGATGTTGCAGATGAGCTTGTGTTCCAACCAAGAAACTTCTGGAATTCAGTAGTGGTTGGGACTTTATAAGAACCAGACACCATCTCACGGGTGCAAACCTGATTTATACTCGCATAACTACCAGGATTACTTGTGTAATAACCAGTTGCAACAACATAATATCCATAAAACTGGTTTGAAGAATCGGAATAGAAAGCAAAAGTTGCCTTATCTCCAGGAATATCCAGCGTGACATGTGTAGCATTAGCAAAATCAGTCTTCCCGCCTCCTTGATAAGTCATCAACTGCCCGGCAGACATACTACGAGTAACACTTCCGGTATATTCACCTTGAAACACGTAAAGCATATCCCAGTTATTTTCAGTACTGTAATATATCTCAGCACGGATAAAATCAGCGCCGGCAATAGTTACTACGTCCTTTGTAGCTAGATTTGCCGCATAAGTACCACTTGCAACACCACTATTATTAATGTTCGCAGTATGTGAATAGGATGGGCTCGAAACATAATAAGGACTACATGAATTGTAATAATAAACGGTATTGGTCACAACCGAAGAGCTATTACCAAAGTATAAATTATTAGCTTGATAATTAACTCTCATCACAGCGACCTGCTCCCATTGAGCGTAAAGTGTGAATGTATTACCCGCCGTCGTAAGATTAAGAACATCATCCTCATCATGATAACTAGTACCAGTACCGTTTGAATTGGTGTTCCAGCCGGTGAATCTGTATCCACTGTAGCTTGAAACTGACCTAGTAAATAGATTCTTGCTTAGTGAGGTCGTTTGACCAACATTTATTACTTGGTCAAGCATTTCACCAGAATAAATATTTGTGTTCGGGTTGAAATGAACCAAATAAGAACTAGCGCTTGATATTATACAACGAACAGGAAGGCCATTTGACTTAGCCATAAGTTTATTAGTATAATTTACCTCTGCGGCGCCAAAATATGTATAAAATACATTAGAATTACTAGACGCAGTACTACTCCATAATTCACTATATGAACCGCGACCTTGAGTTACAGAATTAACATATGCACCAGAATAAACAAAATTATTCGGATAATTACGTAATATTGTAGAGCTACTAGCATTATTATTGATAGCACCAATGGTATAAGCAAGATAATAAAAACCGCCAACAGTATTACCGCCACCAGTGCCGCCAGAAGAACCGCCATATGGAAGATGCCAGCCGGCTGGACAAATATCTCCAGCCGTTGTACCACTAGCCATGTTATATGTACCATTACCAGCTGTAGCTGTATACCAATTATAGATAGCACCATAAGAAAACCAACGAGATGGCTGCCCGCCGCTGTTTGGACTACTGGAAGAACCTGTGACATTACCCATTCCAACAGAATAAGTGTCTTTACAGTAAGTAACACCATAATTACAAGCATCAAAGCTAGAGCTTGTTACTGCAGCAGCCTTAGTGACAAAATCAAAAGTAGGAGAATTTGTATTACTGGTCGTAATAGTCTTATTAGCTGGATCAAAACGCAAATTTTCAATCATCCAACAATTGCCATCTCCAAGTTTAGCTATAGCATACGTATGATTATCTCTTACATCAGTAAGCGCCGTAATTGCGCCTGAGCTAAGGCTGCTGCAACCAATCCAAGATTGTAATGTGCCTTCAGAAGCGACCCAAACAGCATAAAGATTTAATGTGCCAGAGGATCCATATTGAGCATAAACACCTGAAGGAATAGTGATAGTAGCGTTAGGACCATAAATAGTAGAACTACCGTTGACGGTTGAATTAGAGTTAAATGACCAGCCCGCAAAGCCATAGCCAGATCTACTAAAGTTTGAAGAATAAAGGTTAATAGAACTACCTTCGCTAACATTCGCATGCTGATAACCAGACATACTACCAGCCCCCCCGTTTCCGTTATAAACAATAGTAAAATTATTTGCTTGCCAGATATGATACACAGTGCGAGCTGATGTCAGTGTTGAAACGGATAATGGTATTTCAGCATTTATTGCAAAATCTTTAGACGTACCGGCCGTCCAAGAAGCTGTCGTAGCAGTGCTAGAAGAATCATATCCTAGGCAGGTAAAGCCTGTATAAGTCGTACAAGCCGGCGCAATAATAGAAACGGTCGTATTAAGAGTAGTATTACCATTATATAGAGTTCTCGTCACAACAGTAGAGGCAGACAAATCTTCACTTCCTCCATTAGCATTAAATGCCACATTAAGGGTTACTTCAACGTCTTTTTTCCAAGTAGCAACAATATTTATGCTACCAGTAAGGTAAAGCGTAGTTTGAGGAGACAAACCAGAAGTCTCAGTAGTAGTGGAAGAGGTACCGGTGGCCACCCAACCATTAAAGGTCCAGCCGGTCAAAGTGAATCCATTATTCGGTAAATTAACACTACACGTAGTACCCTGAGTTGCGCCGTTATATACCGCAGGAACAACACATGAAACCGATGAAGTTGACCCAGTGGCACTACTAACATTCTTAAGTGGAGTGGCAGTATAAACAATGTTTGGTTTATAAGACTGGGCATATAGAGTAGTGCCGGAGGTCAAACTAACATTTGTGGCGCCAGAAGAATAGTCCGGATTATAGGTACCAGTTGAAGTAGTTGACCAACCAGCCACAGTAAAACCTGTTGGAGCATTAACAGTTGGAAGCGTCATCGACCCAGTACAAGAAGTCGGTACAGCTTCACCGTTATAGACAATTGTAGTCGTGCAAAGATCAAAACTAGTCGTAGAAGTATAAGTCGTACCATTAAGCGTAAACGAAGTATTATTGTTAGGATTAAAGGTTATCTGGTATGTCGTCGGCACTGATACCCAAACCGCATAAAGCACAAAGTCCCCATTATAGGTAGTAGTAAGATTGCTTACGGACTGACCGTCTGTATAACTACGAGTCGTCGAATTAGAAGCGATTGACCAGCCATAAAAGACCTTATTAACTGGAGCCGTAGGTGTCACCGTCCAGCCTGAACCAGTACGCGCACGTAGTGCGGCGGAAGTACCATAAGTAAATGACTGAGTACCATAAGTGGTAGCACCATCATAAGACTTGAACGTCACAGTATAAGGGTTAGCCGCAGCGTCAGCGTTGACGGTATAAGTTCCACCATTAGTAGTAAATGATTTACCGGTAGAATAAGTATCATCCGACCCAGTAAACCAACCAGACCAAGCAGAGAAAGTATATCCAGCGGGCACATCAGCCCTAAAGTAATAAGTAGTGTTAGAGGTTGCAGTAAAACCAGAAGTTGTTAATTCGGTATTAATAGCATCAACGCTAGTCCCGTAATACACCTTGGTGACATTAACTTTAGTCCCAAGCTTAACAGTTGCAGTATTCCTCTGCCACATCGCATTAAGCGTTAGTGACGGAGAAGTATAAGAAAGCGTAACGGAAGCACCTGAAGAATAAGACGAGCCAGAACAACTTGGAGCAGAAGTTCCATTATTTCCGCTAATCGTGCTCGAACACCAGCCCTTAAAGGTATATCCGGTCTTTGTCGGGTTAGAGGAAGGAATAGTAAAGGTATAAGATTCTGCATTAGACGAAACAGTTTGAGTAGCTGGATTATTAGAACCGCCATTAGCGTTGAAAGATAGTGTGTAATTAATTGGGTTAGCCACCGCTGTCACCGTAAAACTATTAGTATAATTACCCGATGGCTGCGTATTCGTCACCTTAGCACCTACATATAGTTCATAAGAATTGGCCATAGTATTGGAAACAGTAGTAGAAGCAAGAACATCGCCAGAACCAGATTTACTAGGGGCAGGTTTGAATGTATTGTTATCTAACGAATACCCCCATCTGCCTATAGGGAAGTTATTGGAAGAACTATTGGCAGTAAGAGTTGGAATTGTATTCGACCCCGAAACAAGATTAGTGTTAGTTCCAGATGTTGCGAGAGTAAGAGTATATCCAGTTGGATTGGTGGTAGTAACCGAAATAGTTGTATTGCCAGTTTTTAAAATATTGAATTCATTAAGATTAATCTGTACAGAAATAGTACTAGAACTAAGAGACAAGGAAGGAGTATTCGCTGCGGCAAACGCGGTCTTATCAAATGCAAAAAACGCGACAAAAAGCCACGTTAGAAACAGTATATTTTTAATCTGTTTTATTCTTGTTTGCATATGACCTATTTTTTGGTTTGTCTCATAGCACCTCCCAAAAAGGTGCCTACCTCAATTCTACAGAATATATATAAAAAGCACAAGGGCTTTTTACGACAAAATCATAAAAAAACCGCCCCTAATGGGGCGGCCAAATTAGAAGCCAACCTACGGAAAAACCGTAAGGTTGGAAAAATGAATAGGAGCCCCAAATGAGCGAACCCAAATGGGGCTCCAAGGTCTGTAAGAGTTAAACTCTTAAACAGACCGCACTGCGGCCGTTAATGACCTACTGGTCTTCGTCAGCACAGGCATAGTCAACTATACTGTGTATGGCGGGATCAGTTAGCGCAACTACACTAGTCAGCGCCATACAGAATCATACGTGCCGCATCCCACATCACTAACGCATGCGTTAAGACGTGGCTCTAGGCGGCCGGCCCGAAATATTTGTAAAGAACCATCAGGTCCTCTACAGGGCCCGACCAAATCAGAAACTGCAGTCCCGTAGGAGTACGCAGTACGATCGCTAAATATTATAGCAAGAAATCTTAAAAAGTCAAATATATTACGTAACAAAAAAGGAGGTTTTTCAACCTCAGCAACATAACATGGTGGAGTGCAGGAGATTCGAACTCCTCACCTCTTCCATGCCATGGAAGCGCTCTACCAAATGAGCTAGCACCCCTCTATCAAATTATATCACACATTTTCATAAATTACCATAAAAAAGCTCTGTGCTAGATATGCTATAATGAAAATATGAAAAACACGATTTTAACTGGCATTCGTGTCAATGGCGAGTTAACGCTTGGAAATTTCCTCGGTGCTTTACTACCAATGGTGCGTCTAGCCAATCAACACTCCGGGGACTCCAATGTAAATATTTTCATTCCAGATCTCCACACCATCATTTCAGAAGTAGATGGCGATCTTCAAGCCAATCTAATCAAGTCGATCAAATACTACCTTGCTGCCGGTTTGCAAGTTAATAATAATATCCATATTTATCGACAGTCCCACGTCCCAGCTCATTCTGAGCTTTGTTGGATTCTTGATTGTGTTGCCAATATGGGCGAACTCAATCGCATGACGCAGTATAAAGAAAAGGGTGAGGGTAAAGAATCCGTCAACGTTGGTATTTTCAACTATCCAGTACTAATGGCTGCCGACATCTTGCTTTATGACGCCACCTACGTTCCTGTAGGAGAAGACCAATTCCAACACCTTGAATTAACCCGCAATATTGCAATACGCTTCAACAATCGTTTTGGCGATATTTTTACAATCCCAGCCAAAACCATCGATCAAGCTAAGTTTATGGGAACTGATACTGGTATTCGCATCCGCGATCTACTAAATCCAGAGAAGAAAATGAGCAAATCAACTGCCGCCGAAAACAGTAAAATTATGCTATCGGACGAACCAGCTAAAGCCGCAAAAAAGATTATGTCCGCTACTACCGACTCAGTTGGTAAAATCAAGTTTGATATGTTTAATCAACCAGGCATTAGTAATCTCCTACAGATTGAGGCCCTCGTCAATGACATGCCACTTCAAGATGTTATTTCCACTTGGTCCGGAGAAACATCCTACGGCGATTTAAAACAAAAGGTGGCCGAAAGTGTTTCTACGTTCTTGCAAGACTTTCAAACTAAGCTCGCTGAAATCCCAGACGATTATGTAAAACAGTTGCTAGAAGCTGGTGAGACCTATGCAAACCAAGTGGCTGGAGCAAAACTGCTGCAGGTACAAAAGGCCTTTAACCTCCGATGATTATTACAGGAAAAAAATTCAGCAAACCTGAAATGTCCCGTATTATTAACGGCGACAAAACGCTAGCCGATGAACCGCTACCGGAGCCAAAAATCCGTCTAGATCTTTTTCTTGTCCAAAAATATCCAAATTATAATCGTTCGTCCATCCAGTCTTTTATAAAAAAAGGTTACGTTACAGTAGATCAAAAAATCGTGACTAAACCAAACACGCAAATCATTGAATCTGCCAAAATCACACTTAAAGTACCAGAAAAACAAATAGATCTACCGGACCTGCCAATAATATATGAAGACGACAATGTAAAAGTCATCAATAAGCCAGTCGGACTACTAAGTATGGCTAAAGGTGAGCAATGTGATGAACCAACGCTAGAAAACTATGGTCTTTTAGTCCATCGTCTAGACCGCGGTACATCTGGAGTGGTAATTCTGGCAAAGAATGAAGAGACGCAAAAGCTCCTACGAAAACAGTTTCAAGATCGTAAATCACATAAAACATACTATGCGGTAGTTGAGGGCCATCCAAAGCTAGATGAAGCCGTAATTGATCTACCACTAGCACGCAATCTCAAACATCCAACTACATTTCAGGTTGATGCCAACGGCAAACCAGCCCAAACCTACTATAAAGTCATAAAATCCAATGACAAGTATTCCTTACTCGAATTAAAACCAACCACCGGTCGCACTCATCAACTACGTGTTCACCTTAAATATCTTGGCACGCCAATCCTCGGAGACGAAGTTTATGGCACCGGTCAAAAGGCTGACAGGCTTTATCTACATGCAAAAGAATTAGAAATAACCATCCCTGGCCCAGACGGAAAAGGGAATCGTCAAATTTTTAAGACAGAATTACCGGCGGAATTTAAAGATGTTTTTTGACGACCTTGGTAAAATTCCAGAACTTGCCACTGGGACTAATTTTGCAATCTTCGTCGTCAATCCAAAAACTAACATCAAACTTAAAAACGCTTTTACTATCACTATCCCAGAAAAGAAGACTCAAATTTCGATTAACCAAATCCGTGAAGTAGAAGACCTAGTTAAAATGAAGCAAACTTCAGAAAGATATATCGTTATTACGCCAGCCGATGCCATGGGTATCGACGCTCAAAATGCCTTTTTGAAAAACCTCGAGGAGCCAAAAGAGCACAATCACTTTGTTTTATTGACCGATAAGCCGAATTTGCTTCTACCAACTGTATTATCGAGAGGCCAACTATATATTTTAAAGAAAGATAACAGCCTAGACGAGCCACCAAAAGTAGATAAAAAAGTTTTAGACTTGGCAAAAAGATTAATTTCCGCTAAACCAGAAGAATTACCAAAAATCGCCACAGATATCACCTCGCATAAAGACAATACTAGAACTTACGCACTTTTAGTCATTGGAACAGCAAT
>JAEEGL013465798.1_pt1 | contig 17491 bp, 17 predicted proteins | sample 9134231 | NCBI WGS metagenome assembly JAEEGL01 (sample SAMN16246548, study PRJNA631951) | gut metagenome | biome: gut microbiome; feature: rumen; material: fiber-attached | host: Bos | place: Iran: Karaj | collected 2018-10 | reverse complement strand
TTTAATGTTGAGCATAAAGCAATTCACTTGATCGGAGGGACGGAAATGGATATTCAGACTCTGGAAAAATATGCACGGCAGGTGAGGAGAGATATCATCATCATGACTGCTGCTGCAGGCGCGGGACATCCCGGCGGATCTCTTTCCAGCACGGAGGCAATGGTCGCGCTTTACTTTGACGTAATGAATGTTGATCCCAAGGATGATAAGAATCCCAATCGCGACAGATTCGTCCTCTCCAAAGGACATTCCGCTCCCGCCCTTTACGGCACACTTTGCGAACGCGGCTTCTTCGGCCGTGAGGAGTTTGATCATTTCCGTCAGCTCCATGGCATTCTCCAGGGACATCCGGACACCAAAAAGTGCCCCGGCGTTGATGCGTCAACCGGTTCACTCGGACAGGGTATCTCCATTGCTGTCGGTATGGCCCTTGGAGCGAAACATACCGGGAATAAATGCCATGTCTACACGATCATCGGTGACGGTGAAAGCCAGGAAGGCCTTGTCTGGGAAGCCAGCATGGCAGCAGCACATTACAAACTGGACAACCTGACTGTTATTCTGGACCATAACGGACTTCAGATCGATGGAACAAACGATGAAGTTATGAGTCTCGGTGATATCAAAGCAAAGGCTGTTGCCTTCGGATATGACGTGATCGAGGTGGCTGACGGAAACGATATGAAACAGGTTGTGGAAGCACTTCATGCGCCTGCATGTCCCGGGAAACCCAGGTACATTATCCTTAATACGCTAAAGGGCAAAGGGGTCAGCTTCATGGAAGGCCAGGTTGGCTGGCATGGAAAAGCACCGAACGCTGAACAGGCTGCTCAGGCACTGAAGGAATTGGAGGGCTGAGACAATGGAAAAGAAAGCAGTACGTGTTGCCTATGGTGAGGCCCTTGTCAAACTGGGCGAAGAAAACGAAAAGGTAGTTGTGCTCGACGCAGACCTCGCCGGCGCTACCATGACAAACGGATTTAAGAAAGCCTATCCCAACCGCTTTTATGACTGCGGTATTGCAGAAGCGAACATGGTCGATGTCGCTGCCGGTATGAGTACCATGGGACTGATTCCTTTCTGTTCCACCTTTGCTGTGTTCGCAGGCCGCAACTACGATCAGATCCGTAACGGTGTCTGCTATCCCAAATTCAATGTTAAATTCGGATTCAGCCATGCGGGAATCACACTCGGCGAGGACGGCGGAAGCCATCAGGCTATTGAAGATATAGCGCTGATGCGCGTTCTTCCCGGTATGACGGTTTTCGTACCTTCCGACGCCAACGAGTGTTATCAGTGCGTTGAAGCTGCAGCGAAAATTGAAGGACCGGTATATATCCGCACTGCCCGTCTGGCGACTCCCGTATATGATCCCAGACCCTTTACCGTTGGTAAGGGTGTTGTGATCCGTGACGGCAGCGACTGTGCCATTTTTACATGCGGAATCATGCTCGAGCATGCGATTGAAGCCGCTGATATCCTTGCTGAAAAAGGTGTGAATGCTGCTGTTGTTTCGTTCCATACATTGAAGCCTTTCGATGAGAAACTGGCGCTGCAGTATACCGCAAAGTGCAGAAAGGTCTTTACAGTGGAAGAACATTCTGTGATCGGCGGACTTGGAGATGCGGTTGCCTCCGCTATTATCGGAAACGGCGTGGAAAAATTCCTGAAGATCGGCATCAATGATGTTTTCGGACAAAGCGGCAAGCCTGCTGATCTGCTTAGGGAATATGAACTGACAGGTCCCCAGATTGCTGAAAAAATCCTGAAAAATCTGTGATGTTTCCCCCTTTCCTGCACGCCTTCAGGGCTGCGGAAAGGGGGTTTCTGCAAAGAAATGATTGAAGACCGGGTGATGGAACGTGTTCTATGCATTTATCGTGAATCCTGCTGCCGGCTCGGGTTTTGCACTCACGGCCATGCAAAAGCTTGAGACAGTTCTGCGGGAGAAAAACATCGAATACCGGATTTACAGAACCGAAAGACCTGGACACGGAACAGAAATTGCATCAGAACTGTCATCGGATAAGGATGTGCTTGCGGTTGTTTCTGTCGGCGGAGACGGAACGGCGGGCGAAGTTGCCGCCGGCCTGACGGGAACCGGAAAACCCATGGGTATTATTCCTGCCGGGACTGGCAATGATTTTATCAAGTCCGTTAATATTCCCAATGATCCGGATAAAGCCATGGAAATCCTTCTGACCGGTAAACAGGACAGGATTGATACGGGTGTGGTCAATGACCATTTTTTCCTGAATGTGTGCGGAACGGGTTTTGATGTGACTGTGCTGGATTATGCTGAGGCTGAAAAAAAGAAACACCGGGGACTTACCCCTTATCTTCTGGGACTTATCAAGGCCATTTTCCACTACAGAAGCGTCAGACTGAACCTGATCGCGGACGGAGAAAAAGAAGAAGGACAGTTTCTTGTCTGTTCTGTAGCAAACGGCCGGTTTATCGGCGGAGGTATTCCGATCTGCCCGAAGGCGGATATAGGTGACGGCTTGCTGGACCTGGTACTGATCCGGGACGTTCACAGGTGGCAGATTCCATTCTATCTTCCGGGTCTGATGCTCTCCAGGGACCTGAAATTCCGTATCACCCGTCACAGGAGAGTATCAGAAGTGATTGTTGAGGGTAAGGAACTGCGAATCAACATAGACGGGGATATCATTTCCATGTCCCGTGCAGATTTCCGCATTAATCCGGGTTCGCTTATCCTGATCCACTGACCGGATACAGATAAATCAGGATCCATCACCTTAAGGAGGAAGACATAATGGCAGACAGACTGGATATTCGCGACAGGGCGAAGGCACTCTGGCTGAGAGGCATGAAAGCTGTCGGAAACACAGCTGCCAGTATTGCCAATAATACCCGCTACAAAGTTGACGAAGTGACGATTCAGAACAGGCGCAGGGAAGTCCTTGGAGATCTGGCAAACAAAGCATATGCTCTGTGGCTGAAAGGAGAATCTTTTCCGCAGCCGATGGTCCGGATGCTGGAGGAAATGAAAAGGCTGGATGAGCAGCTTAATGATATGAGGGCAGAAAGATACGCTGCATCCATGAGCATAAAAGATTCCGGCACGTCTCAGGACCGCGGGGAAAACGATACGAATGATCCTCACGGAAATGACGATACATCGGAGGATGATCCGGTTGGCTTTCCGTCGGAACAGTCTCCTGCGTGTACTGAGATCAATGAGCTGTTCGATAATACATCCTCTGTCGGTAAAATGGCTGAAAAAGTAAACAGTACACTGAATCAGATGAGTGAATGCATCAAAAAGTTTCCGGCGAATGAAGAAGAAACGGAGAAAAGGCAGGATTAACTTCGGCATGAAAGTACGGATCGTCATTTTATCTGTCATCTGTATGCTGATACTGTGTTATTCAGCGGCATACAGTGAAGAGTATGCGGCTGTTCATATTGAAACCGGAGAAGAATGGTCCTGGGACCCGGGAAGCTATAACCTGTTCAGCGGTACTATGCAATTGACACCCTATGCGGGTCAGGAACTGACAATCAATATGACAACAAACCTGCTTTACGGGGATGATGAAGACCATAACCCTCTTTTTACAGTGGTTGACGGAAAAAGAATCCCGATGAGGCAGCAGAGCAACAGCACCGTTTTTACGCCTGGCGGGGAATCATCATTGCTTGCATTTTCCGGAAGCATAAAGCTGCCTGAAAAAGGACATGTGAAACATATAGAGTTTCAGCTTCAGATCCTTGATCATACCGGCAGGGAACTGACACGAATCACGGATGAAATCAGCGTCCGGGACAATGATACAGCAGCTGCCTCAGGATCTTTTTATATACCGTGGGATATCGGCACGATCACCATTATTGCCGGAACTGCAGCCATCATGATCTGGACAGTTGTTCTTCTCAGAAGCCTGGTTTTACGAAAAAAAGGCAGAAAAATGTGATATCCCTGGATGTCAGATACAGACAAAAGGCGGGAAAGATGGCTGATCATTTGAAACGGAATCTGGGAATCCTGCTGGTTATCATAAGCCTGTTGATCTGTGCGGATGCTGCTGTATCGTCCCTGAAAGATACAACTGACAGATATCGAGGCAGATCCGTGCAAGTATGGTCTCCTGAGGCAGTCAGAATGGAACCGGAAGGACCGGTTTCGGTTAATACAGCCGAAAAAGAAGAACTGACAGAATTATACGGAGTCGGAGAAACAATAGCGGAGATGATTATTGCCGAACGCGGGCAAAACGGTCCGTATTACTATCCGGAAGATCTGGAAGCTGTGAGGGGTATAGGGCCTTCCACATTGCTGAAGTTTCGCTCCATGATCAATCTGTCACAGGATGAAAGCGGGGAATAGCATGGCATATCAGGCGCTATACAGGGAGTGGAGACCTAAGGATTTCTCCCATGTGGTTGGGCAGAAAGCGATTATGGATACGCTTCGCAACCAGGTTATCAACCGGAGAATTGCCCATGCCTATCTTTTCTGCGGATCAAGAGGTACAGGAAAAACATCAACAGCCAAGATCCTGGCAAAAGCCATCAACTGTCTTTCACCGGTGAACGGTGATCCCTGCGGTGAGTGTGAAAACTGCCTGCGTACAGACCGGGAGGAAACTCTTGATGTGATCGAGATCGATGCCGCAAGCAATAATGGCGTTGATGAAATGCGGGATCTCAGGGACACGGTCAAATATCCTCCGCAGTACGGCAGTTATAAAGTATATATCATTGACGAAGTACATATGCTGTCCACTTCCGCATTCAACGCTCTTCTGAAAACCCTGGAAGAGCCGCCGGCTCATATTGTATTCATCCTTGCCACCACTGAACCGCAGAAGCTCCCTGAAACCATTCTGAGCAGGTGCCAGCGGTTCGACTTTGGAAGGATATCCATTCAGGATATTACCGGAAGGCTGAAAGAGGCAGCAGACGGATGTGGAGCAGAAGTATCGGACGGCGCGCTGATGCTGATTGCCAGAGCCGCGGAAGGCGGTATGCGTGACGCTTTGAGTCTTCTGGACATGTGCCTGGGATACAGTAATCAGGTGGATGAGGCTCTGGTCCGAAGCATTCTCGGAACAAGTGATACTTCCTTCCTTTTCCGCTTCTGTGATGCGCTGTCAATACAGGATGCCGGAAGCGTATTTATGATGATCGACCAGCTGATGAAGGAAGGGAAGGATCCGGCTGTTTTCGCGAAAGATATATGCGGACATATCAGGGGGCTGCTTATCGCGAAAACCAGCCCGGATGATCTGGCCGCTGTCCTCAATATAACGGAAGAGGAAGCAAAAGAATACATTGCGCACAGCGAGAGCATGACGTTCACAAGGCTGATCAGGATCCTTGATCTCTATATGGGTCTGGGGACCGAGATGCGATACACCTCCTCTCCCCGTATGGCTCTTGAGAATATCAGTATCAAATGCTGCCTGAAAACCTCGGATACAGATGAGCAGGCATTATCTGACCGGATTACGGAACTGGAAAACAAAATAGCGGAACTGAACCAAAAACTGGAAAGCGGTTCAGTAAGCGTCAAAGTGACATCAACAGAAACGAACCGCAATGGAACTGAAAAAGCCGGATCGGAAAAAAGGCAGACGGCGCCTGCAGGACCCAAAGCTTCAAAAATCACACAGCCGGAAGATCCTGCTGTCTGGAAACAGTTTATGACAGCGATCCGGCAAAAAGATATGGCGGCGTGGAGTTTCCTTTCACAAGGAAGCCTTATAAGCTGCAGGGATAGTCATTTCCGGTGGCAGGCAAACAGAAAAGAGGGAGAAAAGCAGTTTATTGCGGTATTGAATAATCCCGACAGAAAGAAGATTATCTGTGACTGCCTCTCAGAAATAACAGGACAGGAATGCATGTTCTCAGCCATCGAGAAAGATTCAGCTGTTGTAAACGACAACAGTGATGATGCTTATCTTGAAACGCTGTATGATACTTTCGGCAAAGAACCTGTCAATGTGGTGGATCAGATCAAATAAAAAGAATCCGGCATAAAGCCGGATTCCTTTTTACCTTCGGGCAGTCAGTTCAGTTCCTGAGCATCGTTTTCGATGGACACTTCCTCAACGCTGCGGATAGCCCAGCGGGCAACAACCATCGAAAGGTTATCCTTTCCGACGGACAGCGTGACGGTATCATCTTTCAGGCCGGTGATTGTTCCGTAGATGCCACCGATGGTGCAGATACGGTCTCCGGCTTTCAGGTTGTTGAGCATCTCTTTGACCTGTTTATCTTTTTTACGCTGCGGACGGATCAGCATAAACCAGAACACAACAAAAATCAGGATAAGAGGCAGGAATGTGGTGGCCAGTGCAGCAACCATACTTCCCTGAGCAGCTTCCCCTTCAGCAGCAGTAGCGGCAGCAGCGGCTTCCTCCGCAACAGCGGAAGCAATTCCAAAGATTTTTTCGACCATGACCCAAATACTCCTTTCGGACTCAAATATAGACGTATTATATCAGAATAGATAAACGTATACAAGACAGCAACATAAACAAAACAAGGCGTTATTTCAGGCTGCGGGTAGCGATAATATCCGATCCTGTATGAAGGATGTCAGAAATGATTACCTGCCCGGAAGAAACGGGGACGCTGATGCATACCCTGCTCAGTTCACCCATAACAGCAGGGATCAGATCCTTTGGCACTGGCCTGGATGTTTTGACAGACAAAGGAACTGTGCTGCCTGATACTGAAATCACCGCTGTAACCATACGCTCCGGGAGTGTGCATTCCTGACGGGCATAAACAGCTCCGCGGGGGCAGGTGTTTCCGGATACCGAAAGAAACTCGCCGCTGTCCGATAAAACAACAGTCATCCGGCATCCTACCGGACAGTTAATGCAGGTTATACTCTGTTCCATACGATCAGTTCCTTTCCAGACGAACAATAATGGAATCCGACGAAAGATTCTGAAGCAAACCGGGCTGGAGTACAATGTGGACCATTTCGCCGGGCGTAAAGATCAGCGACTTTTTCCTGAACAACTCCTTTCCGCAGCATTCCACAACAACGGAACTGCCCCGGAAAACATCCGCGGGACGGAAAGAAAGCGTAACAGGATTATCCACAGGGATACGTATTTTCTGGGGAACTGTTCCCCGTACACCGCTGCCGTCAAGAACAGAGATGTACTCCGGAGGAACAAAACCTTTACGTATATAATCTGCAGCAGCCCTGCCGGCACGGAAACTCTCATCAGAAACATTATCGACAAGATCGTGTACATGAAGGACATTGCCGCAGGCAAAGATACCCGGGATACTCGTCTGAAGCATATCATCAACCACAGCGCCGGAGGTGACAGAGGAAATATCGATTCCGGTACCTTTTGTTAGCTCATTCTCAGGAATCAGTCCGCAGGACAGGAGAAGCGTATCGCAGTCAAAGTCCATTTCTGTTCCAGGAACGGGCTTCCTCTGACCGTCAACCCTGGAAACAGTGATCCCCTCAAGCCTCTCACGGCCCCTGATATCTGTGACGGTATGGCTTAGATACAATGGAATATTATAGTCCTGCAGACACTGTACGATATTACGATTCAGTCCGGAAGAATAAGGCATAATCTCAATACAGGCAAGTACTTTTGCACCCTGCAGCGTCATCCGGCGTGCCATGATCAGACCGATATCGCCTGAACCAAGGATCACAACACGGCGTCCGGGCATAAAACCTTCCAGGTTGACGAAACGCTGGGCGGTACCGGCTGAAAAGATTCCGGCGCAGCGTGTGCCGGGAGTGCATAGAGCGCCGCGGGGACGTTCACGGCACCCCATGGCCAGAATGACCGCTTTGGCATGAATCATCTGCAATCCGTTTTCGGATGAGACACAGGTGACGGTTTTATCCTGTGAAACGGACAGGACTGTTGTGGAGCATTCAACGGGAATGCCCAGCTCATATACACGGTCTATATCTTTCTGCGCATATTCAGGACCCGTCAGCTCCTCCTTAAAACGGTGCAGACCAAACCCGTTATGAATACACTGGCGCAGAATGCCGCCGGGCTCTTTTTCGCGTTCTATCACCAGCACGGAACCGGCCTGCTCCTCATGGGCAGCAATAGCAGCTGCAAGACCGGCGGGACCTGCACCGACAATGAGGATATCAACGCTTCTATCAATCATGAACCGTTTCCTCCTTCAGGAAAGAATCAACGGTACCGGCAAGGATATAACTGTTTCCTCCGTTCTTTGTGACCCGGTCAAGGGGAATACCTGTTTCCGCAGAAATGATTTCGGCCACACGAGGCATACAGAAACCGCCCTGGCATCGGCCCATACCCGCACGTGTACGACGTTTGACACCATCGACAGAACGAGCTCCGACAGGCCGGTGAATGGCGGCACGGATTTCAGCTTCCGTAACAACCTCACACCGGCAGATGATATTGCCGTACAAAGGATCAGAAGATATTGCTTCCGCTTTTTCCTCATCTGTCATTTCATTGAATGGACGGGGCTTCTCAGGGCAGTCCAGGAAATGTTCGCGGACAGAAAGATTCAGATAACGGGAGATCATTTCCGCCAGATCCCGGCCGACTGCGGGAGCAGATGAAAGCCCGGGACTTTCAATGCCTATGGCTTCAAACAGCCCGGGGCAGTCCTCACAGGGACCGATGACAAAATCATCTGTTGTCAGATGTGCACGTATTCCGCTGAAATTTGTAATATTGGATCTGACTGAAAGACGCGGCCAGGTCAGGACTGCTTTACGGATCACTTCATCAAGACCTTCCGCGGTCGTTGCAGTATCCGAAGGATCGGTGATATCTTCAGCAGTAGGCCCGAGCAGAAGATTACCATGTACAGTTGGTGAAACAAGTACGCCTTTTCCCATGGGGGACGGACACTGGAAAACAGTGTGCGAAAAAGCCGGAACTGTCTCCCTGTCCAGGAGATAGTACTGGCCCCTCCGGTGAATCATCGACAGCTTCTGATCCGACAGCTGATTATGAATATCAGCGCCGGAAGCACCCGCACAGTTGACCAGAACCCTGCAGGTATATGTATGATCAGCTGTTCTGACAGAAAAATACCCGTCAGGAAGATGCCCGGCAGATAAGACAGTTTCATCAAAGCGGAAGGAAACACCGTTCACGGCAGCGTGATCTGCCAGCGCAAAAGCTGTTTCATAAGGACTGATAATGGCGCTTCCGGGTATGTGCAGAGCACATCTGACTTCAGGACTGATATTGGGTTCGATGGAGAGTACGGCGTCATGATCGAGGATCTCAAGATCCTCAACACCGTTTTCCATTCCCCGGGATTTCAGCGCTTCAACAGTCTCAATATCATCGTCATTCAGGGCGATGACAAGAGCGCCGTTACGCCTGTATGGCACATGAAGTGATGCGCACAGTGATTCGTACATGGCCGCGCCTCGGATATTGTACAGGGCTTTTTTCGTTCCGGGACGTGCATCATAACCGGCATGGACAATTCCGCTGTTGGCCTTTGTGGCACCTTCAGCGATATCACACGCACTGTCCAGTACGGTTACGGAAGCATTGTACCTGGATAATTCCCGTGCGACAGCGCAACCGGTAATACCGGCACCTATTACAAGGACATCTGCCTGATAAGTCATATTGTCGCCTCCTGTATCTATAATAATATCAAAAGAAAGATTGGCATGCAATCATAGTCGACAGACAATCACGGGATCGGACTTTGGTTGCGTATGGTTGATCGGAATGGTATAATAATATGAATAGAGTGTAATGGGGTGAAGAAATGATTACGACCATTTGCCTCAATCCCTGCTTTGACAAGACGGTCAATGTTGAGAATCTGCAGACCGGACAGGTTAACAGGATCAGGGATACCCGTGTGGACCTGGGCGGAAAGGGAATCAACGTTGCCGTTGTTGCGAGCAGGCTCGGCCTGAATGTTCAGTGTATAGGCATAATGGGGGAAAACGGTGCCACAGAGCTTACAGCCATGATGAACAGGGAAGGGCTTAAACACCGTTTCATGACTGTTCCCGGCCATGTAAGAACCAATATGAAGGTATGCAGCCTGGACGGACAGGGCGTTACGGAACTCAATGAGCCCGGCTCACCGCTGAATCCTGAAATTCTGGAGCAGTTTACAGCAATTGCCGAAGAAGAAACCCGGGAAAGCGATATGATCGTTATGACCGGAAGCCTGCCGCCGGGATGCCCGGAAGGCACATACAGAAACCTGATGAAAGCGCTTGAGGGGAAAAAATGCATTCTTGACACTGAAGGCAGGGAACTGGAAATGGCTGCCAAAGGCGCTCATCCTTTCCTGATTAAGCCCAACCTCAGGGAAATGGAAGCAACCCTCGGCATTGAACTGAGGACAATGCGTGCCATACGGGATGCTGCTTTACTGTTCATCAGGCTTGGCGTTCAGCATTCTGTTGTATCCATGGGCGCCATGGGCGCTATGTATATTTCTGCGGAAAAAACGCTGTTTGCCCCAGCACTGAGAGTTGAAACCAAATCAACCGTCGGTGCCGGAGATGCTATGATCGGCGGCATGCTCCTGGGATATGAAGTGGAAAAGGATATGGCAAAAGCGTTCAGGTACGGTATTGCAGCGGGAGCCGCCAGCGTAATGACAGAAGGAACCCAGCTGATCGTTCGTTCTGATTTTGAAAAACTTCTGGACCAGGTCCGTATTCAGGAAGTGTAAAAATGTTTTTTCGACGTTACAGGGTAGAGTATTCTGACGGCGTGATTGATCTTATACCGCTTCATATCGGCGCACCCAACAGGGAGCTTGGTTTCGGACATGAGCAGGTCTGGAAAATCACCCTGCATAATGAACAGCAGGAAATCGGACAGATCAGTTACCGGGACGGTGAGAGCAGGTGCGTGTATTATTACGGGCATATAGGTTACCACATAGATCCCCCGTACCGGGGACATCATTATGCGGCAAGAGCCTGTAAACTGCTGCAGAGGGAGATCCGTTTGTCAGGTAAAACATCTGTGGTTATTACCTGTGATCCGGATAACGAGGCAAGCCGGAAAACCTGCTGCAGGCTGGGATGCCTGTTTGAAAGGGTTGCAGATGTGCCGGAAGATATATACAGAAAATTTGAAATCAGTCACAGAAAATGCCGGTATATCTGGCATATTGATGCAGCGGAAGAGAAATGAAAGAGATTATTAACGGAACAGAGATTCATTACCGGATTGACGGAAAAGGAGAGAGCAGAGTCCTTCTGCTTCATGGTTGGGGCTGCGATATGAAACTGATGCAGCCTGTGGCTGACGCGCTTGGAACAGATCACCAGATTCTCCTTGTGGATTTTCCGGGACATGGAAAAAGCGGGCGCCCTCCTGTGCCGTGGGGTGTACCGGAATATGCGGAGTGCATTACAGCACTGCTTAACAAACTCGAATACACTCCATGCGCTGTTGTCGCACACAGCTTCGGGTGCCGGGTGGCTGCCTGGATAGCAGCCCGGCATCCGGAAATGTTCAGGAAAATGGTTTTTACAGGAGCGGCAGGAATCCGTCCGAAGCAGACGGATGAATCCCGCAAACGCAGCACCAGATATCAGAAACTGAAAAAACGGTGCGAGATGCTGAAGCGCATCCCTTTATTCAGTTCTCTGGCTGAGCGTATGGAAGATAAACTGAGAAAACGTTTCGGAAGCCGGGATTACAACGCACTGGATCCGGAAATGCGGAAAACCTTTGTCAAAGTGATCAGCCAGGATCTTACCGATCTTTATGAACATATTCAGGCAAGTACTCTGCTGATCTGGGGTGATTCGGACACCGAAACGCCGCTATGGATGGCAAAAGAGATGGAGAAACGCATACCAGATGCGGGCCTTGTGATCCTGGAAGGCGGAAGCCATTTCGCTTATCTCGAGCAGATCCAGCGGTTTAATACGATCGTATCTCATTTTTTGAAGGGAGACGGGTAATATGCTGCTCACTGTACTTCTCAGTATGGGTATTGCGGCAGGATGCCTGCTGGCCGGCAGAATTCTGTTTCATTATTTCCAGCTGGAAAGCTATCAGTTCCCGGGATACTTTCGTACAGTCAGAAGGAATCTTCTCAAATGCCTTCTGCCGGGTTTCCTGTTTATGCTGCTGCTTGGCATTTCCGCAGGACTTCTCAGCCTGCTTGTTCCGGAAAACGGAAACAAGATCGTTTTTTGTCTGGCGGAGATCGTGATCCTTGCCGCGGGCGGCTGGTTCATTGGCAGAAGGTTTTCGGAAAAACATGCCAAAAAGGCATTTGTGCTGACACCGCGGGTCAAAAGACTGTATATTGTTTCCTTTATTGTCCTTACTCTGATGCTTTGTATTATTATCCGTATGACAACGGGTTCCGCCGGACGTTATGCCTCCGCCATACTGATTGTTTTTCCTGTGCTTCTGCCGCTCTGGACTGCGTTATGCGGATTGCTTGCGTGGCCGGTGGAGAAGGCGATCAGTGAAATGTATTTCAGGGATGCGCAGCGCATCCTCCGGAAAAGAAACGACCTGATCAGGATTGGTATCACCGGAAGCTGGGGCAAGACAAGCGTTAAGTTCATTCTCGGTACTATTCTTGAAGAAAAATACCGTACCCTGGTCACACCGGCCAGCTATAATACTCCTATGGGGGTCACAAAAGTAATCAGAACACGCCTTGAACCGGGACACCGTGTTTTTGTTTCGGAGATGGGAGCCAGGCATGTCGGGGATATCAAAGAAATGTGCAGGCTTGTTCATCCTGAAATCGGCATTATTACATCTGTGGGCCCTCAGCACCTGGATACTTTCCGGACCGTGGAAAGAGTGGCCCGGACAAAATATGAGCTGATAGATGCTCTTCCTGAAGACGGTGAAGCTTTTTTTGCAGATGATGACGGAATCTGCAGGCAGCTATATGATAAAACGATAATCAAAAAACATCTTTCCGGACTCGATCCGGAAAAGGATGAAGTATGGGCTGAGGAGATTACCTATACACAGAGAGGTACAACATTTGTACTTTGCACAGACAAAGGACGGTATCCCTGCCATACACAGCTTCTGGGCGAGCTGAACATACGGAATATCCTTCTGTGCGTTTCCGTCGCGATCAGCCTCGGACTGACGAATGAACAGATTATACGGGGAATCAGCAGGATCCAGCCTGTGGAACACAGGCTGCAGCTGATCAGTCATCCCGATGGCCTGAGCGTTATTGATGACGCGTTTAACAGCAATATAATAGGCGCCAGACAGGCGTTCCAGGTGCTGAAACAATTTCCGGGCAGGAGGATCATTGTTACCCCCGGTATGGTTGAACTGGGCAGGCAGGAATATGAACTGAACAGGGAATTCGGGGAAGCGATGGCTGATTGCTGCGATACTGCAATCCTTGTAGGCAGAAAACGGTGTGAACCTATTGAGGAAGGAATGAAAAACAGCGGATTTCCTGCGGACTCGATTATAATGGTGTCATCATTGAATGAAGCCGCGGAACTGCTTCGAAATATATCGGGAGCCGGGGATACCGTTTTGTTCGAAAACGATCTGCCGGATAATTATACGGAAAGCTGACGGAGGACAGAAGTATGAAAAAAACAATCGGGGTTATCTTCGGAAGCAGGAGCTGTGAAAGGGAAGTCGCCATTATCAGTGCTGTTCAGCTGATGCGCCATATTGACAGGGAAAAGTACAATACTGTCCCTGTTTATATTGATGAGACCGGAAACTGGTACACCGGCGAAAAACTGATGGATATCAACAGTTATAAGCCGTTCAACGCTGATCAGAAAGGAATTGTCAAAGTTTTCCCGGATCTTTCCTCTGCCTCCGGTGCCCTGCTGACACTGAACAGAGGGAAAGGCCTTTTCAGCAGTGAAAAAATCGAGATTTCGGCACGTGTTGATGTCTATATTGTGGTTATGCACGGGCTGAACGGAGAGGACGGGACGCTGCAGGGTCTGCTTGAGCTGGCAAATGTCCCTTATACTTCCACCGGTGTTGCCGGCAGCGCTCTTGGAATGGATAAGATCATGATGAAGCAGTTTTTCCGCGGAGCAGGACTGCCTGTTTTGCCGGGAATCTGGTTTTCCCGGAGTACATTCAGAAGGGATCGTGATTCTGTCGCTGAACAGGTCGAGAAGGAAATCGGATATCCGGTATTCGTCAAACCGGCCAATCTGGGATCGAGCATCGGTGTGAGCCGTGCGGATGACAGGGAATCCCTTTATGACAGCCTCGAACTTGCTTTTGAATATGACCGGCGTGTTCTGGTTGAAAAGGGATTGAATAAGCCTGTTGAACTGAACTGCAGTGTAAAGGGATATGATGATGATGTACAGGCATCACCGATTGAAATGCCTCTGAACAGCGACGGTTTCCTGGATTTCGGAGACAAGTATCTTGCATCCGGCGGCAGCAAGGGCATGGCCAGTCTTCACCGTGTCCTTCCGGCTCCGATCGAAGACAGTCTGAGGGATGAAATCCAGGAGATGAGCAGGACCATCTTCCGGCTGATGGACTGCAAGGGAGTTGTACGGATTGACTATATGTTTGACCGCGAGAGCGAGAAAACCTACATCACAGAGATCAATACGATTCCGGGAAGTCTGGCGTTTTATCTCTGGGAAAATGCCGGAATTCCTTACAGCAGTCTGATCGATGATATGATTGAATATGCCGAGAGAGCGTACGCGGATAAGAATACGGCCAATTATGCCTATACCAGCGACATACTGAAAAATGTATCGCTTGGAGCTAAAGGAGCTAAAGGCGCTAAAGGAAGCAAAACAGTAAAGCTGTCAAAATGATGAAAGGGCCTACGAAAAGTATGCTTGAGAAAATTCACTCCCCGCGTGATCTGGACGGGCTGTCCTATGAACAGCTTGAGCAGCTTGCAGGAGAAATACGCAGGGAACTTATCTCAACCGTTTCGGCAAACGGCGGACATCTGGCTTCCAATCTTGGTGTGGTCGAACTGACGCTTGCACTGCATCGTGTGTTTCATATGCCTGAGGATAAGGTTGTTTTCGATGTGGGGCATCAGAGTTATGTCCATAAATTGATCACAGGAAGATATGACAGGTTTAAAAGCCTGCGTTCCTACGGCGGAATAGCTGGTTTTCCAAAAAGAAGCGAAAGTGAATATGATTGTTTTGAAACAGGACATGCCAGCACAGCGCTCTCCGCTGCGTTAGGGATGGCAAGAGCGAGGGATTATCGGAAAGAACAGTATGAAGTCATTGCTGTTGTCGGAGACGGAGCGCTGACAGGCGGGATGTGCTACGAAGCACTGAATGATGCCGGAAACAGCGGGACCAAAATGATCGTGATCCTGAATGACAATGAAATGAGTATTGCGCCGAACGTCGGTGCGCTTTCCAACTATCTGACAAATCTCAGGATCAGTGCCGGATGGCAGAGTGCCAAAAGAAAAGTCCGCCACCTGAACAGTATTCCCGTGATCGGGAAACCCCTGTATAAAACAATTCACGGGATCAAAAAACTGGTTCGCTCCGTGTTTGTCAGGGATTCGGAAAGCGGCTTTTTTGAGGCGCTCGGGTTCGCATATTTCGGGCCGATCAACGGGCATGACCAGGCCGGAATGGAAAAAGCGTTCCGGCAGGCAAAGCAGTATAAGGGATCCTGTGTCATTCATGTTCTGACCAAAAAAGGATACGGATATGAAAAAGCGGAGGAAAGGCCGGAAGCTTTCCACGGTACACCGCCTTTCTATATTGAAACAGGATACAGAATTGATAAACCTTCCTGTCCGTCATGGGGACATATTATGGCTGACACGCTTGCTGACATGTCAGAAACAGATTCCAGGATCATAGCCATTACAGCCGCAATGAAACTGGGAACCGGACTGGATCACTTTGCCGAGCGCTTCCCGGACAGGCTTCTTGATGTGGGCATAGCTGAAGAACATGCCGCTACAATGGCTGCCGGCCTGGCGGCGGGGGGCATGAGACCTTATGTGGCAGTTTATTCAAGCTTTTTCCAGCGCTGCTACGACCAGATGCTTCATGATGTATGCATGCAGAATCTGCCGGTAGTTTTCCTGCTTGACCGAAGCGGGATCGGTGGAGAGGACGGACAGACGCATCACGGCCTGTTTGATCTTTCGCTTTCCCTTCCTGTTCCGGGTTTGACTGTGCTTGCTCCTTCCTCATCCGAAGAACTGAAAAACATGCTTCACTGGACCCTGACACAGGATAGACCGTGTGTGATCCGTTATCCCAAATCAGTGAAGGAATACGGGGGCCGCCAGGAACAGAAGTTTATTCCGGCCAGATGGGCGGCATTGACAGGAGAAAGCAATATTATACTGCTGGCGGCAGGATCAATGGTTCCTGTTGCCATGGATGTTTATAACAGGCTGAAAGAGGAAAGAATCAACACAACCGTTGTCAACTGTTCAACACTGAAACCGCTGGATGAGGGGTATTTATCTTCGGTTCCGCGGACGGCAGCGGTTTTTACACTTGAGGAACATATGGTGACAGGCGGTTTCGGGGAATATGTCAGCAGTTTCTGCATTGAAAACGGGTATACAGTTCCGACACACTGCTTTGGCGTCAGGGATCAGTATATCCAGCACGGAAATCATGCACAGCTGATGAAAGACGCTGGTCTCGATGCTGAATCTGTTGCGGATGTAATCCGGAAATTGCTGAAGGGAGCGTAAGACTTTGGCTGATAAAAAGAGAGCCGATATCGTTCTTGTACAGCAGCAGCTGTGCGAAAGCCGTGAAAGGGCGCAGGCTGCCATTATGGAGGGCAGGGTATATCTTGGTGAAAAACGGATCAACAAAGCTTCGGAAATGGTCAGTGAAAGCGATGAACTGACCATCAGGGTTTCCGGAAACGATTATGTCAGCAGGGGCGCTCTTAAGCTTGAAAAAGCAATTCGTGTATTCCATGCTGATCTGAAGGACAAAATCGTGATGGATATCGGTTCCAGCACAGGCGGCTTTACGGATGTATGCCTGCGAAACGGAGCCAGACATGTCTACTCCATAGACGTAGGATATGGACAGCTGGACTGGAAACTGAGGAATGATGCCCGTGTGACTGTCATGGAAAGAACAAACGCGAGATATCTTGAACCGGATATGTTTCAGGAAAAACCCTCCGTGACGGTTATGGATGTCAGCTTTATTTCCATCAGGCTGATTCTTCCTGTTGCAGCACGGATTATGGGTGACGGCGGAGTGTTCTATACATTGATCAAGCCGCAGTTTGAAGCAGGCAGGGAGCACGTGGGGAAAAACGGAGTAGTGCGTGATCCTGAAACACACAGGAATGTTCTGAACGGGATTATATCTTTTGCGGATCAGAACGGTCTTCAGGTTATTGCAATGGATTATTCACCCATTACCGGTCCCAAGGGGAATATAGAATTTCTTGCTGAAATCATTCAAAAAGATGACAGGCATGAAAGTGTCAGCACGGATCAGGTATTTGAGCTTGTACGGGACGCACATGAGCATATGACACAGTCATAAACTTCTTCCGGGAAG
>JAEEGL012153256.1_pt1 | contig 17491 bp, 13 predicted proteins | sample 9134231 | NCBI WGS metagenome assembly JAEEGL01 (sample SAMN16246548, study PRJNA631951) | gut metagenome | biome: gut microbiome; feature: rumen; material: fiber-attached | host: Bos | place: Iran: Karaj | collected 2018-10 | reverse complement strand
GCAACACGTCTTGACATCGTCTCATATGAAAGGTGACGAGGGAATGAGATGTGTACGAATGTGTCACATCCGAGTTCATGAGCCGTACGGATCATAAGGTATCCTCTTGCAACGAAGTCGTTGTTTACAACGAGGTCAGCTGCGGAACCGATCTCGGGAAGGTCCTCGTGTGACTCACCTGCAAGACACAGGATGTCAGGTCTTCTCTCCTTGATCTGACGGAAAGCTTCCGTTGTTCCGGGGATAGCCTGGTTAACGATGATAGCCTTCATATCGGGATCATCCGAAAGGTTAACGATCGTCTGGATCGTTGTCTCAAGCTCCTCGGTAAAGTTATCGGGATAGATTGCAAGGGTAACCTTATCCTCGCCATACTTTGCCTGGAATGCTTCAGCACCACGTCTGTCATCCTCTGACTGTGATACCGAACCTGTTACGATACCGATGTGAAAATCATCGGAAGCAGCTTCAACGGCTTCCTCTGCTTTTTCTTCTGCAGCATCAACTTCGTCAGCAACTGCTTCAGCAACTTCCTCGCCGGTATTCTCGACGGATTCGATCGTTGCAGCAGCCTGATTTGCAGCACCACCGCAGGCTGCAAGCGAAGCAGCCATTGTGCATGCCAAAAGCACGCTAATGATCTTCTTTTTCATAATTTCCTCCTTACTGGTCTATAAAAAATACCTTAAATATTATACATATTCTGCTTGTGTTTGCAACGGTTTACAGCATTATTTGTTCCTTTTTTTCTCCCAAAATGGTATTATATGGGCATGGATAATAAACTTACGGCTCTTAGGGAGCAGATAAACAGGTATTTTTCGGGAAAGGGCGAGACCACGGACAACGTCTTGTGCTGCTTTCTGGCAGGCGGACATCTTCTTCTCGAAGATGTGCCCGGTGTGGGCAAGACAACACTTGCAAGGACGTTTGCAAGATCCTTGGGCCTTTCTTTCGGACGCATACAGTTCACACCGGATACGATGCCTTCGGATGTGACGGGACTAAGCGTATATGATATGAAGACAGGCGAGTTTTCATACCGTCCCGGTGCCATCATGAAGAACATAATCCTTGCCGACGAGCTCAACCGTACAGCTCCGAAGACCCAGGCCGCTCTTCTTGAGGCGATGGCGGAATCCCAGGTGACGGTCGACGGTATCATAAGACCGCTTCCCACTCCTTTTATGGTCATAGCCACGCAGAATCCCGCAAGCTTTTCGGGAACATATCCTCTTCCCGAAGCACAGCTTGACCGTTTCATGATGCGCCTGTCTCTCGGATATCCGGGCGAGGAAGACGAGCTTAAGATGGCAAAGGATCACATGGCCGGCATTACCGATGCGGATGCACAGCCCGTTGCCGGTGCCGATGACATCGCCGCAATGAGGAATGAGGTTACATCGGTACATATAAGCGACAGCCTTTATTCATATGCACGTACGATAACGGACAGAACGAGAAGCGATTCGGGCTTTTCGCTCGGCGCAAGCCCCCGTGCGCTCTTACACCTTTTGGAAGCTTCAAGGGCACGCGCATACATCGAAGGACGTGATTTTGTCAAACCCGATGATATCAAGCTCATGGCGGACCCTGTCCTGTCGCACAGACTCGTTCCGACGACTGAGATGCGCCTTCAGAAAAAGAGCGCTTCCGATATCCTCGGTGCACTGATACTTAAAGTATCGGTGCCTATGGAATGATCTATGAAGCGAAAGCAGCTGCTCATCCTGACAATCCTGCTGATCGCAGCCCTTACGGGTATATCGTTTTACGGCGGACCGGTAACATACATTTTCCTTATGCTCGTTGTACTCGTTCCGCTCTCTTGTATCGTCTATATTTTCCTTGTCATATATTCTCTTAAGATCTATCAACGATCCGACGGGCGCACGATGGTCTGCTCCACTCCGTCGGATTTTTACATCACGCTCAACAACGAATCGTTTTTCTCATTCTCCTCGATCAGGATCAAATTCTATTCGTCATTCTCAACCGTTACCGGTATCGATGAAGATGCCGAGTACGAACTTGCTCCGCACTCTTCGATAACGCGCGCGTCAAAACTTGTATGCCGTTATCGGGGCGAATACAAGGTGGGGATCAAAGAACTGACGATACGTGATTTTCTCGGACTGTTCACGGTTACATTCCCTATTAAGGAACCTCTGGAAGTGATAGTCGCGCCGGCCATGATCGAGCTCGACAGTCTCCGGCTTGATACGGAGTTTACCGGTGCCGGCAAGGACTCTTTCATGAACCCGACCGATGCGGACATCACCGTTCGCGAATACATACCCGGCGATGATGTAAGGCTTATACATCACAAGGCAAGCGCGGTGATGCAAAAGCTTATGGTAAGAGAGCGTACAGGTGTTGAAAAGACCGGTATCGCCATTATCATGGAAAGCGGCCGCTACAGCGACGCGCCCGAGGATTACCTGCCGCTTGAGAACAGGGTGATCGAATCCGCTCTCGCTCTCGCACTCTACTATACGAAAAAAACAATTCCCGTTGACGTTATATACAGATCCCGTACTTTGATACGCGAGGCTGTCAGATCGCATGCGGACTATGAACGTCTGTATTCGGCCATGCGATCGTATTCTTTCGGTGATGAGCATAATATGCCCGCTCTCCTTGATGAATTGTGCCAAAGCGGGGCTGCTTCGGGTTATAGGATGCTCATATTCATTCTCGGGAGCGAGAGCACGGACGTATTTGACCTTGCGGAAAGGATGAACGTTTCGGACATACCCGCGGTCATCTACTCTGCGGCGAAAGAGCCTGATGAAGATACCGCCCTGCCCGCACAGCCCGGTGCCACCCTCATACGGATCGGTACAAAAACCGCAACGGAGGATGTGCTATGATCGGATTCTTTTATGATCTTTTGTTCATAATGCCGCTTGCACTTGCATCGTCACTTATCGCAAAGCCGTACTTTGCGGATGGGACATCTGCGAGCGCATATACGATCGTGACCGTTTTGGTATCGCTTCTTTTCCTGTTCATGAAACACTTTAAGCTTCGCGAGCGGCTTATCACTTTAGGTTTTACCGCAACGCTCATCGCCGCTTTGATCTTTGTGCGCGAAGAAGGAACGCGAATGGATTACCTTATCGAAAATATATGGGCGCTGAAGGTAGCTGCGCTAACGCTTTTTATCGCACTTATCTTCATGATCATGCGCCGTCACCGCATCATGCGCTTTATCCCTGCGATCATTGCACTTCTCTCTCTTCCTTTATCGTTTGTTCTGAAATTCACGCTTGATAAGGCTGCGGTTATCTTTCTGTTCATGTTCGCGCTCATAACGCTTGCCGATGAGATCGGGCAACGACGGAGCCGCGAAGGTGACGACTCAAAGAGCAAACACCTAGTATTCATATCACCGTTCATTCTCGCGATATTTATCATCGCGGCTTTTATACCGGTTTCTTCCAAGCCTTACGGATGGGGTTTTGTCAAAAATATGTATGAAGGTACATTGCGCGGGATATCGAGCGTTAACAGGTTCTTTTCGGACAACGGCTGGGATTCCGGCAGTCCTTTCATAGGCTTTTCGGACAACGGAAGATTCGGCGGGAACTTAAACGGCGGCGGATATACCGTGCTCGACCTGACATCCTCTACAGGTAATGATAAATATCTGTACCTTGCGGGAAGGACGTACGATACATTCGACGGCAGGCAATGGTCCGGCGAAGATGCACAGCCCGTTTACTTTGACGCCGTAGAGACCGCATCTGCGGGAATCGACTGCACGGGCAGACAGGTACCCGAATATAACGATGCTCTTCTTGACTATATAAGACCTGTCACACTCGAGATAAATAAGAACTCAACGGGGAGCGAGCGGACATTCGCGCCCTCTAAGATCATACCCACGTCAGGTCCGACTTCGGGCTTCGATTCAGGTGCCGATAAGGTATCGTATCTTCGTACCAATACGTCTGTTGATGCTTTCTCCGATATGCTAAACCGTGGCCATACCGTGACTGCACAAAGCTGGGATACGGCCCGAGAGCTCCTTGGATTGTCAGCGAATGAGGCATATGATTTTTCACGTTATGAAGATTACAGATCACAGATAAGGAAGCAGTATACGCCGGATACACCGGTATCGGATGAGGTCAGGAAATTTACGGACGGCATAATCGGTGATGCAGGCTCTGATTATGAAAAACTGACGCGTATCGAAGAGATGCTCCATAAAGGACACTATACGGAAAAGCCGGGCGATCTTCCGGAACTCTCATCAGCTGCGGACTATCTTGATTATTTCCTGTTCGAAAAGCGGGAGGGATACTGCAGTTACTATGCTACCGCATTTGTTCTTCTTGCAAGGTCGTACGGTATTCCCGCAAGACTTGTCCAGGGATACAGGGTTCCTGCCGGCGATAAGATGCATATAAAAGTTCTTTCGACCGACGCGCATGCGTGGGCGGAAGCATATATGGACGGGGTAGGCTGGATCACGTTCGAGCCCACTCCCGGAATGAAATCCGCCGAACAGTCTTCGGGCTGGATGACCGCCGAAGAAGCAGCCGAATACTACAGATCACACTATGCGACGCAAACCGGCGGTACGGATGAATCTCTCCCCGACGGGACAGATGATAAGATGGCGGAAGAGTCTTCTTTCTCGCTTTTAAGGATCGTCGTTCCGGTGCTGTGCGGCCTTTTGTTTACGGCCATACTGCTCATAGTCGACGCGATCTTAAAGCGCAAACGCTATATGCGCTCATCCGACCGTGAAAAAGTACTTTGGCTGTGTCAAAGGAGTATGCACGTGCTCGAAAAGCGCGGCAGGGGACGTGGCATGTCAGAGACTCTCTCGGAATACCGAGAAAGGCTTCAGAGCATTCCGGCTCCCGAGGACCTCGGATTTCTCGATATATACGAAAACCTCCTCTACTCGACCACCGAGATCGGGCAAGAGGAGGTCAGGATACTTGAAGGATCATATCCTCACTGAGATAGTCATATCAACACGGTCCTTCTTGATACCGACCGTGACATCTTCGGCAATACTTGCAACGATTGATTTTTCCAGCTCATCCCAGGCTTCGGCCTCGGCACTTTCCTTCTCCTGTGCCTCGGGCGCGATGGAATTCCTGTATTTCCCGAGAGACCATGTGAGCGCATCTCCCATCATAGGAACTTCTTCGGGCATTCCGAAACCCGCCATGGCGTAGTTGATCGTTCCGCCTACATATTTCTGTTCCAGCTTCATTACATCATCATAACTGAGCATGCCGTTCTCGATGATCTCACCGATCTTGCCCATGAAGCCTCTTACGGCGGCATTCCTGCCCGATGAAGAAACGGAGAGAAGATCACCTTTCTTTCCCTTGTCCATGTCGGTCTTGCCCGTAAGCCTCAGCCGGCATTCGTCATCATCGCGCTCAATCCAGAACTTTGCGTTAAAATCACCGGCCATCGCACGGACCATTCCGATCGTTTCTTCAACGATCAGTCGCAGGCGGATAGCCGTCTTGCGGTCAAGTTTCTGCTCTTCAAAAAACTCATCCGACTTTTTGAGAGCTTCCGCAAAATTATCTTCCCTGTTGCTGATATAGATCTCGCTTGTCTTTACCATTTGTCATCATCCTCGTCATCTTCAAGATCATAACTGATCTCATCCAGTTCCGCGTGCATGAACTCCGACCAGCTGTACTGGTTCATATAGTCGCCCATGTACCTGTACTTACTGTCATCCTTGTTCTCAAGCCAGTCATAGAGATCGCATTCGATCTTGTCCTTTGAGATCGACATACTGCCGCGCTGCTTGATTATTATATCTTCGATCTTCAGCTTTGTGAACGTGTTCACAAGATCCTGACGGAGATTACGCAGATATGAGAGCTTTTTCTCGGGATCGCCTTCGTCTTCCCACAGGTTCGCTATGATCTCACCGTTCGTTGTCTGGGCACCCTTATTGTTTATGAGTATCGCAACAACTTCCTTCGTGCGTTTGTATTTAAACTCAACCGGAACCCCGTCGACAAACAGTTCAAAATCACCGAATGTCTGCGCGTACACTCTTTTTAATTTCTTGCGTATCTCGGGATATCTGAGGTTTTCAAGTTCCCCTGTAAGTTCACCCTTTTTACCCGGCTTTTTGATATACCCGCTCGCATGGAGCTTTAACGCATCAAATGCGTATTCGGTATGCTCGGACAGATAGATGAGATTCGTATAGGGATTCAGTTCCGTAAGATATCTTCCCAGATCTATTCCGGAAAGCTCAGGCATCTTTACATCCAGAACCGCAACATCTATCTCGATCTCACGGGCTTTTGCCAGGGCCGCAAGCGCGGATTCAAAGCAGTAAAGCGTATTGTTCTCCGTCTTTTCAAGTATTCCCTTGACCTTATCAAGGAAAGCCCTGTCATCGTCTACGGCAAGTATGTTCATGCTTCACCTCCCGTCACAGCCGCCGAAAGCGACACCGTGCGTATTTTCTGATCGCGGCGTTGCTGCATCGTCATTGTAAGCGGATCAGGCTCACCGACAACAAGCGTATCACCTTCGTTTACTGCCGCATCGTGAAGCGGGCCCGAATTCATGTCGGAAAGCACGAGCGCCGCAAATCTGTCGTAATTGTCATCATCTATAACGGGAAAATGATACTTCATCCTGTACCAGTGTTCGGGATCATATCCTGCTGCACCGATATAAAGCCTGTCAGCCGTAGCAGCGACCTCGTCAGGCCCGGCGGCATCTCCGGGGGCAAGTCCGGCGTCCTCGCAGAAAAGCGTGGCATATGCTTTAAGTATCCTGTCCCTTACCGTCTCGTCGGAACCGGTCCTGTTCTTTCGTCCCGTAGGCATATCCATTGTCTCATAATAGAATTCCCGGGCCTCTTCGCTGTTCTCGAAAGCCACTATCGACTCATAAAATTTTCTGACATCGATGTCATTAACACTCAGCGCCACCGTAGCACTCCTTTCTACGTTTATACCGTCATCATTTGTTCCGGCTGATCCGCATGATCAGGTCTTCTTTGAGCTTGACATTATCGATCTTGCCGGTGCCAAGCAGCGGAAAGCTTTCATATACTTCAATATATGAGGGCATCCTGAACTTCGCAAGCTTTTTCGATAACGCTTCGCGAAAATCATCCTCATTGTATTTTTCTTTATCGGCAAGTATGATACATGCCGCCACCTCTTCGCCGTAGTACTCGCTCGGAACGCCGAGTACCCGGACATTGTCTATTATATCGAACTCGGATATAACATTTTCAACCTGCGCGGGCATGATGTTCTCACCGCCGCGTATTATCAGTTCCTTTAGTCTTCCCGACAGGACCAGGTATCCGTCTTCCCTTACATAGCCGAGATCCCCCGTATGTATCCATCCGTCTTCGTCGAGAGCCTGGTCATCAGCCGCGACCCTGTAATAACCTGTCATAAGACTTTCGCTTTTAACAATTATCTCACCCGATACGCCCTGCGGACAATCTTTTTTTGTTTCGGTATCCACGATCCTGATACGGACACCTTCCGCTATATATCCTACAGTCTCAAGCAGATGTTCATCGGTATCGTCATAAGCCGAATTGGAAACGGGAGCCATCTCACTTAGGCCGTACGCGGAAAGAAAATGATTGGCCGGCATGGCATCCCTGAACAGTTCGATCTGGGAGGGGGTAGCTGCCGCGCCGGATATTATCGTGCACCGTATCGAGGCAACTTTAGCCGGATCAAAGTCATCGTTTTGGACCATTGCAAGAAGCATGGTCGGTACACAATGAAAGATAGTGCATTTGTACCTGTCCATAAGATCGATGAGCGTTGCGGCACGGAAGTCTTTCGGAAAGTATATGGTCGAATCCGCTATCGCGGTGGCAAACAGTCCCGCAACAAGTCCGAAGATATGAAACAACGGAAGTATCAGACACATCCTGTCATCGCTGACAAGTGTCTGGCTTTCCATGCTGTGCGTTGCCGCATTTAATATGTTGTATGCCGAATGCATGACACCCTTTGGCTTTCCCGTGGATCCCGAAGTAAAGATCATAACTGCCACGTCATCATTCTCGACCGTGATCTCGGGAAGGGCGGGTGCATCATCATATCCGTTTATGAGATCTCTTATAGTATTTTGGGATATTTCATAACTTCTGTCGGGTGTAAGATTTGCCTTTGCGAGCATTTTATCGACAAAATGCTCATCATTTTTCATTCCCGGAAGTTTTCCGTAAACAAGATATGCCGCATCCCCGACGGCAGCCGTTGTTCCGATATCCTCCGCAAGTTGCATGGAGTTGATGATAAGCGCTATAGCTCCGAGCTTTTGCAGGGCAAAGAAAGCCGTGACAAATCCCATACCGTTTATGGCGCACATCGCCACGTGTGTTCTTTTTGAAATTCCAATCGCCGCAAACTTTGCGGCAAGGGCGGAAGATGCCCTGTCGATATCGGACCAGCTGAAGGACACATCATTCCTGTTGACTATAAATACCCTGTCACCCTGTTCCTTTACTTTATATGCAAGAAAATCCCTAAATGATAAACTCTTATAATCCATATCATATCCACTCATTGTATTCATTTAACAGATTGGGGTAATTGTTTATACCCATGGATGCAAAACCGCATGCTGCGATCGTAACTATTACTATAAGCGCATACCACAGATATATGTTCTTTGAGAAGAATGCATGCGTGTGCGTATAAAGCCTCGCATCATACAGCCATACGATAAGCGTCGTAAGTGCGATGATCACCACGCAGAACAAATAACATACCGGCGTATTTACGGCACCCTCTTCCAAAAACGTTGCGATCGTCACCGAAACAATGTATATCAGTACCGAATGAACGCAGTAATATCTGTTTATGTTCTTTGAGACAAAGTTCACTTTGCTCATCATCTTATCGGTAAACAGTCTGCCTATGAACCAGAACAGACATATGACATAGAGATTGCACACAAGCTGCAACAAGGCATCGAATATGTTCACGTACGCCATCGACTGGTATTCGTAGTAAAACTTAAGCACGCTCTGATGTGCGTATATGCCTATGTAATAATATACGACTCTTATGATCAGCGTAGGAACAATGAGTATACCGTAGAACCGGTTCTTGTCCTTTACGTGCTTTAATATATCTCCGAACATTATCCCGAAGGCCGGATATATCATCCAGTGAAGGAGCGGGAAATAACTCTCGGATTCGGTAAATACGAACATCCCGAAGAACTGGTCTATTCCGTAGATGCCCGTATGTATTTTTGCATTAAGTGCCATGGCGATAAGGTTTGCGATAACGGATACGATAAATATCTGCCATCCCTTGAGCTTCAGTTTGGAAAACAATCCCATGCAGATGAAGAACAGCCCCGCAAACTGAAGTATATCGCTTGAGAATGTGAGCATACAAAAATCGCGGGCGCGCTCATCACCCGTCACAAGAAAAGATATCAGTCCGGGAATTGCGTAACGTATTATGTTGAGCACCTGTCCGATCATCAAAAGACTAATACCCCTCCGGACAAATGAGTCCGGAGAGGTATTGTTTACATAGGCGATGCCTGCACCCATACAGATCATGAAGCCTGCCGCTCCTACCGTCTGTGCAAGGACATCATCAATTACAAGGAACGGGAGATGGTCCGCATAGCCTGCATAAAGATCATCTATGCAGTGCGTGATTATCATCATTATGATCGAGAAAGCCTTCACGAGGTCCAGCTCCCGCTGTCTGCCGGTATTAACCCGGTCCTTGTCAAATATCTTATCAAACATTACTTGGCAGCCTTTCTTGACCTGCGCATATTACGATGATGAGCTATCAGTATGATCAGGCATGTAAGTGCTATGCCGAATGCTATGATCGCTCCGCCTGCAAGCCATGCGATTATTCCGTTGGCTGTTGATACTTCCTTGGCGATCGCATATGAGCTGAATCTGTCAGTCCTGAACGTGATCGTCTTCGGGTTGTCGTCAAGATCCGGAAGAACCGCAAGTTCTCCGTTGTGCACGCGCAGTACCGAATATGTCTTGCCGGCCTCGTACACATCGTCGGGTATCTCAATGACTACTTCCATTGATGAAGGAAGTTCCGTCACTTTCTGGGTGTTACCGTCTACCGTCTTAAGCATTGTCAGATCAAAGTACTTGACGGGCTTCTTGCCTACCGCACCCTTCATGATCTTTTCTGATGCGGGATCGACATCATCCTGTGCTTCACCCGTAAGGCTGACGGATATATCTACATATTCGCCCCTTGCAAGCTTTGATACTTCATCCGTTGTAAGGAGCTTTTGAACAACAACATCCAGGTCAGGAAGACTCGGGTTGATATTGTCATCCGATGCCATCATAAGCTCTTCCTGCGTAAGCTTGCTCGTATCAAAAGAATTCATCGATGTAGGTTCCATGGAGTTAACAACGTATGCTCCGAGGTGTCCTGTGTAGAATGCCGCATCAAGTATCGGTGTGGTATCACCGCTTGCGATCATATCATTGACCTCGCTCATTGACTTGCCGAGCATCCTTGTCACATCGGAATCGGTAACCGCATCAGCGGGCTCCGTTGTGATCCCGAGTTCTTCGTCTGAAGGGATCCTGATATCCGAAAGATCCATTTCTTCAACGTAGTTGTCTCCGCCTTCACCGTTAGCAGCCTCATCGATGTCAACAGTCGATTCTTTAGAGGCCGTATTCTCTTCGGTCTTCTTAACCGGCTCAACCTTCTTCGACTGAGGTGTCTTACCGGAAGCCTCTGCCGCTGCCTTACCTGCATCTGTCAGGACGAATGCCGCAGCGATCGTATGAGGTCCCTGAACATTTGTGAATGTATACTGGCTGACCGGTCCTACCTGTACTCCGTCAACGGCAACTGCGAGGATCGCATAACCTGCTTTGGGAGTGATGGTATAAGTGATGTTCTGGCCCGCAAGCACGTTCATTCTGCCCGAAGGAGCGATGGAGCCGCCTGTTGTTGCGATACCGGAAGATATTTCAAACATAACTCCCGTATTCTTAACGAACACCGCGGTACATGTGTAGTCCTGGTTTACCCTGTCTATCCTGAACTCGGGACTGCGGCTTACATACTGGTTATTGACCTGCCATCCTTCAAAATGCCATCCGTTTGTAGGTGTTGCCTTGATGGTCGTGGATGTGTACTGGTCAAATGTTCCGCCACCCTGTACTATTCCGCCTTCCGGAGGATAAGCTACAAGCGTGAGCGTGTGTGATGTCTGATCGAACATTGCCGTGATCGTACGATCAACAGTCATGTTATCAAGCTTTATCGACGAGCTGGTACTTATAATGGAGTCGTTTTCCTTCCAGCCTTTAAATACGTATCCGCTGTATGCTCTTGCGGTAAGGGTAGTGCTTCCGCCATACGGGAATGTTCCTCCTCCGTCAACGGTACCTGCGTTGCTGTTGTTTACCTGCGCATTGATCCTGACGGTATTCTGAACGAACTTAGCATATACATCAAAGTTTCTCTGGACATTTGTGATCCTGAAGTTCGAAGACGTCGAAACTTTCTGTCCGTCAACAACCCATCCGTCGAAATAGTAGTTCCTGTTGGGCGCTGCCGAAAGCGTAACGCTTCCGCCTGCCGATACGGCTCCGCCTCCCGAAACCTGACCTCCGTTGGAAGGATCGGCATATACGTTAACGTTGTAGCTGTTCTTCTGGAGTGAAACCGCTGCAGTCGCTCTGGCCGAAGGGTCTTCAACCGTCGTGGCTATGACTGTGATCGCAGTTGATGTCTCGTCATTCGCTATCGTAAGCAGCCCGCCGTCCGAAATGATCGTACCTGTCGATCTGTTGCCGGCCACGCCCCATTTGACGGTAAATATCTGGTCGATATTACTTGTCACAGTCGCTTTGAACTGTGCCTGTGCTCCTACCGCAAGCGTTATGTTCGCCGGTGTTATGTCTATATTTGTAACAACCGGAACATTCTTCGATACGCCGCCCGTAACGGGTACTGTCAAGGCTCTTTTATAGTTCGGGTCCGTGTTTCCGTCCGCGAATCTTAAGATGGCTTTGTATGTTCCCACCCCGAGATTATCATTCATTGAAACATTAAAAAGCGTCGACTGTCCCGGCTCCAGATGTGTTCTGTCACCGTGAAGAGAAAGACCGAATGCTCCGTCGGGATCGTTTGTCTTCGTATATATAAGGTCAACAGGAGCACTGCCCATATTGCTTATCGTAAGAGGTATATAGTCGCGCTCGGTACCCTGTGGTGCGGTTCCGAAGCCAATGCTTGATACGACACCGGTCGCTGTTGATGCAACGAGCGAATAATTCGGATCCGGGATCGGTGCGGGATCCGGTGTGGGAGTCGGTGTTATCGTCGGTACCGGCGTAGGCAAAGGCGTCGGCTCCGGTACGGGCTCCGGAGGCTGTGTGGGATCCGGTCCCAATGTAGGCTCCGGTGTCGGTTCCGGTGTCGGTTCCGGCGTGGGATCCGGTCCGAGCGTAGGCTCCGGTGTGGGCTCTTCCGTAGGAAGAGGTCCCAATGTAGGGAGCGGATCGGGATCGTCGGGATCGTCAGGCTCTTCGGCAACCATACGGCTTGTCCTGTACGCCTGATCCGCATGTACTATCTTTACAACACCTGCGATATCTCCTATACATATGGTCGTAGCCAGGAGTATCGCGAGGATCAACGATACGGTTTTTTTCATGGTTATCTCCTCTCTTAACAACTCTTGAAGACCGCACCGGGCGGCCTGTTTATGGATTCTTATAAACTATATTATTTATACCGTCACAAAAGTGTCACAGTAAAAATACTTTTTAATCAAAGTCCGAATGCCACGACCGTATAATGTCTGCCGTTGCATTTGAAACTCGAAGCTCCGATCGACTGATACTTTTTCGAGAATATAAGATTCTTTGAGATCGGATCGTTCGTGATGATGGCATCCACCGCCTCATCACCCTTCTGCTCGTTTATGATCAGCATCTCGGCTTTGAAATGCTCCGGCGCCAGAGAGTAAAACGGCAGTCCGTTCGGACGCGTGTGTGAATAACTCGCGGCAAGCTCTCTCGTCCGACGATCGGCACAGTTTGTCAGACCCGTATTCTTCTTCATCTCCGGATAGCCGAGATCTTTTCTTACCTTATTGATGGCGGTAACGATCTCCGTACCGTATGCGGCGTCGCTCTCACCTCTCATATATATACAGCATGTCCCGACTTCGAATTCATCGGGAGTGATGTACGGTGTGGGGGTCGGTGCGTTCGGATCGACAGTCGGTGTCGGAGATTCCGTCCCGGTCGGTGTGGGCGTTGGTGTATCGCTGTAGGAACCCGTTGGCGCAAAAGGATAATCGCCGCCATCGATCGAGTCGGCATCCATTGATGACACGGCCGATGTATCATCTATCGGATTTCTGTCAACGGTCACAGCCGTAGCCGGATTGCCCGATGAATCCTGCGTGGGTGCGGCCGTAACACTGCCGCTGTTTTCCACATTGGAAAGGGCACTCTTTATGTATTCATCGTATTCGCTTTTTTTGTCATTTTCCGAAGGGGAAGTTGCGTTTTGAGTATCAGAACCGGTTGCGGCTTCATCACTGCTGTCGCATGATGTCATCGCAAAACAAAACGTAAAACAAGATATGAATAATACAGCTATCCTGAATCTCTTCATTAAATATACTCCCCATGTCCCTCAAAGCAAATCATAAGACAATATGTTGTTTTGGTCAAGCCTTTTATGCACAAAATATGCGATTTTACGCGGGAAAATCAGGATTTAAAAATGTCACAAAGTATAGTAAAATATTCTCATGTTAAGAACGGCAATTACGGAAAACGGTCAGGTCAGAGGTCTTGCTGCCGATGACCCGAGAATTACAGTGTATAAAGGCATCCCTTTTGCTGCGCCGCCTGTCGGCGAAAACCGGTGGAAGGCCCCGCAGCCTGCCGAAAACTGGGACGGTGAGCGAAAATGCTTTGAATTCGCTCCCATTTCAATGCAGGATCAGCCGGGTGTATCCGATGACATTTACTGCAGGGAATTCCATGTGGATCCGGACATTCCCGTAAGCGAGGACTGTCTTTACCTTAATATATGGACGGGCGCAAAGGATACAACCGAGCGGCTGCCCGTGCTCGTATGGATATACGGCGGTGCGTTCCAATGGGGATATACCGCAGAGATGGAGTTTAACGGCGAACGCCTTGCAAGGCACGGGATCATAGTCGTTTCCGTCGCATACCGTCTCGGCGTGTACGGATTTATGGCACATCACGAGCTGACAAAGGAAGATCCGATGCATCCGACAAACTTCGGTCTCCTTGACCAAAAAGCCGCGCTTGCCTGGGTGCACAGGAACATCGCCGCATTCGGCGGCGATCCGGACAACATCACTTTGGCCGGACAGTCTGCCGGCGGCGCAAGTGTCAGCTATCTTCTTGCCGATCCCGAAAGCGCCAAACTTATCAAAAAAGCGACCATCTTCAGCGGTTTTATAAGAAACCCTTTCTATCCCGACGGGATCATCCAGCCGAGAAGCATACTGCATATGGAAGAAAACGGAAGGCAGTTCCTGGAAAAGCTCGGATGTGCCACGATACGCGAAGCGCGTAAGATCGATGCGCTTACGATAAGAGATGTTTATGCGCAGTTTGCAAAAGACCATCCGCGGTTTGTTCCGTGCCTCGACGGTGTTTTCATGAAAGACGATCCGTATGAGATGTATCTTGCAGGAACGATGCCGGACATACCGATACTTACCGGATACACGAAAGACGAGTTTATTGATTTTCTCCCCTCCTCTTCGGGTTCCGGCGAAGATGGCGCAAAGGATATAAAAGCCGACATTATTGAGAAGAACGGAAGACGCGCGGTCAATATCGTGCAAAATTCCGTAAGGCTTGTCGCCGACGCGCATGTAAAGCGCAAAATGAAATCGCCGATGTACACTTACAAATTCGCGCCGACGATCCCCGGGGCAGACGATCCGGGATGTTTCCATTCATGCGATCTGTGGTTTTTCTTTGAGAATGTTCCGAAATGCTGGAGACCGTATAACGGACAACACTACGCCCTTTCAAAGCGCATGAGCGATCACTGGGTAAACTTCATTACCACGGGCGATCCAAACGGCACGGCATATGACGGGAGCGAGCTTCCCTTATGGAAAAGATGTTCATCGGAAGATACTTCCAAAGACGAAATGGTATTCGATTAAATAAAGGTATCAGAAGATCAGATCGTCGGAAGACTCCGGCTCTGCCGGCTCTTCTTCGGGTTGAATATACGTATCGAGCATACGCTGAAGATCGACGCGGCTGACCGGTCGGGAGATTATATCAAGAACCCCATCGGGCAGCTTGTTTTCTATAGCGGCCTGTTCCGAAGGCTCCGCAAGGTATACGATCGGAACGTTTGCCAGTTCTTTGTAGGTCCTGATTATATCAAGGACCTTTTTGGTTGACATAACATTGAGATAGCAGTCTATAAAGATCAGATCCGGCACTACCCCATTCAGATAAAAGATCGCATTCTTAGGATTGTCAAAGATCTCCACATCGTAATCACGCTGCAGATATATCTTTAACAGATCCAGCGTCGAAAAGTCATCGTCAATAACGACAACTTTGCGACGCTCGCCGACTGTCTTCTTAGGTTTTACATCCGGATATACCATATGATCGGTCGTAAACATCGTAGAATCCGGAGCACCATACGGTGTTGCCGGGCTCGACGATGTCAACGGCGCGGTTGGATTAGCTCCAAGCAGACCGGATAATTGCAGAAAGATATCGTCTTCCATCTGTGTTCCCTTTATTTAAAGTGTTCGTCAAGAACCGCTGCCAGATCGTCGTATGTAAGATCGATCTGCTCGCCCCCGTCCGCATACGGAGAAAGCACGGTAGGATTGAAGTAAAACGTCAGACCGTTCGGGTTAAAAGAATAGATATAGGCGGGTTTCTCCTCTTCCTCAAACGACGGAAGTGCCATATCCATAGGCTCAAGAGATTCATCAAGGCCGAAACAGTCATGATCCGTATATTGCTCGATAAGGGCTTCCTTGAGTATCTCATCAAGACCCTTTTTATCGCTTATGACTGCGGAAAGCGGTATAAACTGTCCGCTTTTTGCATCGATGTTATAAGCTTCTATGGTCGTATCGGGATGTGCTCCGCCAAAGTATACGAACGTCGTCGAAACTAGGCTGACAACATTGGGATCCGCACAGGCTATACCGGTATCGGCATAGCAGGCATAACTTCCGTCATCCCCATTCTCGGCAAAAAACTCTTTTGCCTCTTCGTCATATTCATTCATACTGTCTTCAAAGTACTTCTTCTGATCATCATCCACCTTCTTGAGCGGATCAACAAGATTCGGATACGCCTTGGCCGACTCGTCGGTCAGAGTCCACGTATTACCGTGGCTTTCGAAGTACATTTTATTATCATCGGTATATCTTGACATGTCATAGTCTTCCGACACAAGCTTCGGGAAATCGGCAAGTTCATCTGTTGCCTCGTCCCCCTGAGCGGCAGGCGCCTCTTCCTGCTCTGAGGGTACTTCTTCCTGAGCGGCGGGCGCTTCGTCCTTGGGCGCAGGCTTATTAATATTGACGTTCACGGAAGCGCATCCGCATAAAAGCGACAACGTAAGAACAGATGCGACCAACATATATCTCTTTTTATCTGACATGGCTTTATCCTCCTGATTTATACATTATACATCAACCACATCATCTTTTGTCAGTACTTTTTTCATCCGGCTGCGCTTTTGACATTCGGGACACTTCATTTATTTACTTATCTGAAATTCAATGCGCTTCCATTGATCTTTTTACTCTCATATACATCTTTATCCGCCAGTTTATAAAGTTCTTCGAAAGAACACTTATCGCCCTCTTTGAAGAACACGGCCCCGGCGCTGACACAGATTTCTCTGTCCCCAAGCTCCGGAATATCCAGCTTGGCGATTTCCTTAAAGACGCGATCCATTACCACCTTGCCGGCTTCTTCATCATTTAAATTCATAACATATATTGCATATTCATCACCGCCCAAACGGAAGATGATATCCTCATCCCGAAAGATTGTTTTTAACACATCCGCAATTCCACGGAGCACCTTATCACCGACATTATGGCCATATTCATCGTTGATGTCCTTAAAGTTGTCAACATCCAAGATGCAGAACATTCCGGTTTTGTTGTTTGCCATAGCGTCGGTCATTTTTCGTTCGCCGCTGCCGCGGTTCAGAATACCTGTCATTATATCGGTGCTTGCCAGGATCTCAAGATTCTGTCGCTCCTTTGCCGAAGCCACGATGTCGTCTACGTTCTTAAAAGCGGCCAGCATATCGCTGGTGGGAATATTGGCGTTGATAAGAATATACGTAAACTGATAATAGTGCACCTCGCCATTATCCATGACACGGTAACTGGAAACATACTCCGGATTATCCAAAAGCTTGCTTTTAACCGTGTCCAGTGAAATGGCATCATACATCCACTCCTGATC
>JAEEGL010577033.1_pt1 | contig 17491 bp, 13 predicted proteins | sample 9134231 | NCBI WGS metagenome assembly JAEEGL01 (sample SAMN16246548, study PRJNA631951) | gut metagenome | biome: gut microbiome; feature: rumen; material: fiber-attached | host: Bos | place: Iran: Karaj | collected 2018-10 | reverse complement strand
TGTTATATCTGATCCGACCTGGCGAAAGCGAAGCCAACGCAGACGGCACGCATTCCGGCTGGTCTCCAGTCAACCTGACTGAAGCCGGAAGGGCCCAGGCTGCGTCGGCGCGTTCCCTACTGAACGGCGTTCTCTTTGACCGCATCTATGTAAGCGACGTAAAGCGCACGCAGCAGACGGCGCATTTGGCGCTTCCCGGGCGCGCGTACTGCTATTGCAGCCTCATCCGTGAATTGAACAATACGGCGATGCGCGGAAAGACTGCGCAGGAAATGCTGGCCCTTTACCCCGACCTCTACCCCGTTTGCCGCAGGCGCTTTGATTATGCCCCTTTGGGGCTGGACTGCGAAAGCGGTTTGCATCTGCTGTACCGCGCAGCGAGCTTTTTAAGCATGCTTCAGGACGAGAGCGACAAAAAGGTCGCGGCCGTCTGTCACGCAGGTTTTATTCGCGCCTGCGCGGCCTGGACGCTGTCGACGCCCACGCACATTCCGCCGCTCGATGTCGACAACGCTTCCGTAAGTATTCTGGAATACCGGCGCGCCAGATGGCACATCTGGCAGTGGAACATGACCGGTGAAGAATAAAATGCGGGAGGCTGATGGTCAGCCTCCCGTGAATTATTCGTTTTCAATAACGGCGCTCAAATCGAAGGGCACCTCGCGCTCCTGCTCAAAGGCCACCCAGGTCTTTTCCGGCATGCGCGCCGACACGCCGCATAAGCGCTCCGGCGGATAGTGAAGCCCGATTGGCCGGCGGGCGAGAATGGCTTTTGCGTAATCCCTTCCGTCATTCAAGGGCTCGTCCAGATACACGCCGCCCGCACGCTCCGGAACGGCGTTTTCCGCGCCGTGTACGTCGCTTCCGCAGGTCACGGGCAGAGAAAGCGCCTTTGCAAGCTTCAGCGCGCAGACGTCCTCGTGGGGTTTGTTGCTGATGTTTACCGCTTCTATCGCGTCGATTCCGCTGAGCTGCAGATGGATGCGCACGATGTATCCGCGATCCCGGAAGGGATGGGCCTGCACGACGCAGCCGCCGCAGGCGTGCACCTGGCGGAACAGCTCTTCTCTGGACCAGCTCTCTATTTCAGGGTGCGCCAGCAAAAAAGCTTTATCCAGACCATACAGCAGGTATTCGTCTCCGTCGTCATACTTTTGCTCGATGCCGAAAAAGACCTTGAGCCCCTGTTTTTCGCCTTCGTTTTTTGCTTCCTCGTAACCCCTCATGTACGCATCCACGCGGGACGCCCACGGGCCGCTTCGGGGCGCGGCACAGTTTCCCTGAAAGAAATGGTCTGTGACGAAGATGCCGTCGTAGCCCATGTCCCGGTACAGGCTGATGTACTCGCGCCCCTCGCTGCGCCCGCAGGCGCTGCCCTGGCTGGTGTGTAAATGCGTTTCGTACAGATACATTACGCGTTCAGTGCAAACGCCTTATAGGCTTTTACGGATTCGTACAGATCGGCCTTCGAGATGATCTCCCACGGGGCGTGCATCGAAAGCACCGCGACACCCGAGTCGATCACGTTCATGCCGTACAGGGCGCAGATGTAGGCGATGGTGCCGCCGCCGCCCTGATTGACCTTGCCCAGCTCCGCCGTCTGAAATTTTACGCCGTTGTCGTCCATGATGGCGCGGCATTTGGCCATGAACTCCGCGTTTGCGTCGTTGGAGCCGCTCTTTCCGCGGGATCCGGTAAACTTGTTGAAGCATACGCCCTTTCCGAGGAAGGCCGCGTTTTTCTTCTCAAATGCGCCAGCAAAAGCCGGATCGAAGCCCGCGGATACGTCGCAGGAGAGCATGCTGGAGGCGGCCAGTGCCCTGCGCAGCTTGAGATCTCCTCCTTCGCCCGCAAGCTCCATGAGCTCCGCGATCGCGTTTTCAAAATACCTGGCGCGCATGCCCGTCGCGCCCACGGAACCGATTTCTTCTTTGTCGGTCAGGATGCAGGCGACGGTCTTTTGAGGCTTCCCGTCGATTTCAAACATGGCTTCCAGCTGAGCCCAGGCGCATACGCGGTCGTCGTGGCCGTAGCCAAGCACCATTGAGCGGTCAAAGCCCAGATCGCGGGGCTTGCCAGCGGGCACGATTTCGAGCTCCGCGGAGAGAAAATCCTCCTCCTCAAAGCCGTAGCGTTCCTTCAAAAGCGCAAGCACGTTGGCCTTTACCGCGTCTTTGTCCTCGTCCTTCAGGGGGCAGGAACCGATGATCAGGTCCAGCTGCTCGCCGTCGATAAACTCGGACGCGGTCTTTTTCATCTGATCCTGTCCCAGGTGCGGAAGGATGTCGCTGATGCAGAACACGGGATCCTTATCATCCTCACCGACGCTTAGCTCGATCACGCTGCCGTCCTTTTTGACGACCACGCCGTGAATGGCCAGCGGGAGCGTCAGCCACTGAAAGCTCTTGATGCCGCCGTAATAGTGCGTGTCCATGTAGGCCAGCGATTCCGTTTCGTACAGGGGATTCTGCTTTACGTCCAGGCGCGGAGAATCGATGTGCGCGCCGATGATGTTGAAGCCCTTTTCCAGCTTTTCGCTGCCCACGATGAACAGCATGATGCACTTATCCATGTGCGTATAGTACAGTTTTTCGCCCGCCTTCAGAGCCTTGCCGGAAGCGATTCGTGCAGCCATATCTTTAAAGCCGTGTTTTTTGGCCAGCTTTACCGCTTCCTTTACACATTCGCGCTCGGTCTTTCCCGCGCCAAGATACGCCTTGTAGCTTTCGCCCAGCGCCATCACCTGATTGAGCTCGTTCTCGTCATAGGTTTTCCATGCGTTTACGCGTTCCATAAGTGGATTCCTCCTTTATAGTTTAAAAGATTATACTGCCGCCCGTGTTAAGGTTCAACCTTCTATTCTGAAGCTGAAGCGATCAGATACCTTTTATCCGGCACCACGTCGCAGGATGCCGTCAGGCGGTCGATGCCGTTTAACCACATCAGGGACGATACGTCCTTGCACAGCTTCTTTTCCGGCTGACGGGTAGAAATCATCACCTCGACGCCCAGCACCTCGATCTGGCACTCGTGCATCATTTCAGACATGCCCTGCAGCGTGCCGCCGCCCTTGGCAAAGTCGTCCACGATCAGGGCCTTCTGCCCCGCTTTTACGGCGCGGCGGGAGATGGCCATCGTATCCACCCGTTCGTTGTCGGAGCCGGAGATGTAATTGATCTTTACCGCACTGCCCTCGTAGGCCTTGGAATCCCTGCGCGCGATGACCAGCCCCGCGCCAAGCGCCTGCGCGGTCATAAGCGCAAAAGGAATGCCCTTCGTTTCCATGGTGAGCACAAAATCGGGAACGTTGTCGCAGTATTTTGCCGCCACCACGCTGGCCAGCTGGCGCGTGATCTCGGGATCGCTGGCGACGTCCGAGCTGTACAGAAAGCTTCCGGGAAGCAGCCTGCCGGGCTCGGAAAGCTTCTGAGCCACAGAAGAGACGATTTTCGCCGCCCGCTCCTTTGAGACGCGGGGACGGTAGCGCACACCGCCCGCAGCGCCCGGGATCGTTTCCACTGCGCCAAGACCGTACTTCGCGAACGCTTCCGACAACAGCTCGATATCCTCGCTGATGGAGGATTTCGCAGCACTCAGCATCTGTCCAAATTCGTTTAAGTTGTATAAGCGGTTTGGGTTGGTCAGCAGGATCTGGGAAATCACCGCCAGGCGTTCCGTTCGCCGTACATGTTCCATTTTACCCCTCCAATTCCGAACGTTCGGATTCTGAATTTCATTATAATACGGATTTGCAAAGTTTTATATCTTTCCCTCAAGCTTTATCGAATTCTGAATATTATTTTAACCGACGTCGAAAAAAGCGGTTGAACAAGCAGAACAAATGGTTTATAATACAACAGCATAAATCCAGGAGGGTAAAATGGAAATACAGGATTATTTTGGCAAGCGCCTTTATTTCATCGGCATCGGCGGCAGCTCCATGAGCGGCCTGGCCCGCCTTATGTGCTGGCATGGCTGCAGGGTGAGCGGCTCCGACAGAACAGCCAATCATAAAACAGACGCGCTGAAAGAAATCGGCGTCACCATCTATGTGGGGCACGAGGGCAAAAACGTGGCGGGCAGCGATTTGGTCATATATTCTGCCGCCATTCCCGAAACCAATCCGGAGCGCGTCTATGCCGGCGAGCACGGCATCCCCCAGATCGAGCGCTGCACGCTGATCGGCCTTCTTATGGCGCACTATGGGAATGCCATCGCCGTTTCCGGCACACACGGAAAAACCACCACCACTGCTATGATGGCGCAGGTCTTTATGGCGGCGGGTGAAGATCCCACGATCCATATCGGCGGCGAGTTTCCCGCGCTTGGAGGTTCCACCCGGCTTGGCAAGGGCGAAACCTTCATCTGCGAAGCCTGCGAGTACAACGCAAGTTTTCTGAGCTTTCTGCCGGATCAGGCCGTCATACTGAACATCGACGAGGATCATCTCGACTTCTACAAGGATATCGACGACATTACAAGCACTTTTTTGCGCTTTGCGCAGCTGGTGCCAAAGGACGGCTGTGTGTTCGGCTGCGGCGACGATCCCCGGGTTTATAGACTGCTTGAGCGCCTGGAATGTAATACCTGCACCTTCGGCCTTCAGCCGCAAAACATGATCCGCGCGGAGGACGTCTCCTACGACGAGGACGGCTGCGCCAATTTCACGGCGACGTACTTTGGCCATCCCCTGTGCGAGATCCAGATGAAGGTGGGCGGCGAGCACAATCTGAAGGATGCGCTGGCCGTCATCGCCGTGGCAAACCGCGCCCAGCTGCCGATGAGCGTCGTGGCAAAGGCCCTGTCGGATTTTTCCGGCGTGGAGCGCAGATACGATCTCACCAGCGTTACCGACGGCGTAAAGGTCTACACCGATTACGGCCACAACCCCACCGAAACCGCGACCGTTCTGGGCGTTGCGCGCAAGCAGGCGAAAAAGCGCCTCTGGGCAGTTTTACAGCCCCATACCTACAGCCGCACCAAGGCCCTGTTTGACCAGTGGATGGAATGCTTTGGCGATGCGGACGAAATTCTGGTTACCGACATCTGCGGCGCAAGAGAAGAGGATCCCGGCGACATCAACAGCGGCATGCTGGTGGACGCAATGCTTGCAAAAGGCTTAAACGCCCACCTCACCCCCTCCTTTGACGACACGGAAGCCTATCTGCGCAGACACTGGCAGCCGGGCGACAGCGTCGTAACGCTGGGCTGCGGCGACATCTATCTGCTGAACGAACAAATTGCCGCCCACGGCGATACTCCCAAAATCTGAGAGGTAATCCCATGAATCAACGAACCCTTTCTTTCCTGTGCGCATTCTGTTTTGTATTGATGCTGCTCATGCAGCCCGCGCTGGCCGCGACAAAGAAGAATGCCGATCCCACGCCGACGCCCACGCCCCGGCCCACGCCTGTCGTGACGCCAGCGCCCACGCCTACGCCCATACCGCTTTTGTCCTCCGCGCAGTACGTGCTTCAGTGGAAAAACGACGCTGAGCGCGGCATGACCTACATGGTGCCCACCCATTGGGAGCAGACCGCCATCGGGGATCGTTACCGGGTATATTCGGAGCCGACGCCGGACGGCGTTAGCGGCTTCAGAGTGGCCTTTGTAAACAAAAAGAAGTCCAAATCCGTGGACGCCACCAAAATGCGCGCGGAGCTTAAGCAGCTGATGGCCGAGATGGAGGCCGTATACACGGACTTTTCCTGGAACGGCAACATCTCGCGCGATTTTATGCTGGTAAAGTTCAAGGGCTACAGCGGTGAATACACCTATACGGACACAAACGGCGAACCCATGCAGGGCTTTGTGATTATCGCCACCTATGACCGCCGCATTTACTGCATGAACTTCTCCGGCCCGGTTGCGCGCTTTGCAGATATGAAGTCCATTATGCTGCGCATGATGGAATCCGTTACCCGCGCATAGACAGTTCATATAACGAAATCGGAGGGGCTGCACAACAACAGCCCCTCCGATTTATTCGGATCACGATCAGTTTGCAAGCTTTTCCCGTACGTCGCCCTCGTTGAAGGGATTGCATTCGGGGCAGGGATTCTTGCCGTCCTGGTGCAGCGCTTCATACAGAGAGTGGGTATATTTGTCGTCGTACATCTGCTGACAGTCCTGAGAGGAATGGTAGTATCTGCTGGTCTTGGAATAGTAAACCGGCACGGTTTTCTCGTATTCGTAAATCAGCTTCGTCACAGGATCCAGCGTGCTCTCATTTACGTTGTAGGCGGAATCGTGCTGGCGCATGTATTCAAAGCACACGTCCGCGTGACACTTGGGGCAGTAGGTGAAGTGCCCCGCGTACACGTCGTCGAAGGGAATGACGCGATACGTGCCCTTGTAGAAATCACGGCAGATGTCGGTGGTGTGCGCCACGTTCTTCGCGTCCACCCAAAGATAATCCTTCTCCGCGCGCTCCATCATCGCGGTGGAGACCACGCTGCACTGGGGGCAGACCTGCTTTTTGGCTTCGCCGGCCTCCTTCAGCGTGTGGGACGAAGCGCCAAGCATGCCGGAGCAGTTGCTGATCAGATGATAGTACGTTCCGCCGGGGGTGTAGTAGACCGGGGCTTCCGCCACGTCCCGAATTTCGGGCAGCTCCACAGGCATGGGCGTCGGCGTGGGTTCAGGGGTCGGTGCCATCGTGGGTACGGGCGTCGCCGCCAGCATGCGTGTGGGCGCGGGCGTGGGACTGGTAAGCACGATTCCGGCCAGCGGGTTCTGCGTTCTGGGCTCCTGAGACTGCTTGGGTTCGGTATAGCCGCTGTAGTTTTTCATGACTGAAAGCAGCGCCTTCGGCAGCACCTGCTTGATTTCCCGCACATTCTCCGCTGTTCCGCCCAGCAGTTTGACGCCCGCTTGAGCCGCGTTGGGGCCGACGTTTTCCCAAATATAAGAGAGCTTGCCGCTGAACTCTTCTCCGACGTGCTCGGCTGTTCCGCCAAGAGAAGTCAGCGCCGCGTTCGTATGCTCGTAGACCCAATCAAGGCCCTGGTTCACATACTCCTGAACTGAAGCAATCCTCGGATTATCGGTTTCCACATTGGCTGCGAACACCAGCATAATGCAAAATGCGATAGCGGCTGCCAGGGTCAGCAGCATTTTGACGCCAGAGGAGAAACGGTTTTTGCGGTTCCACAGCAGAATCAGTCCCAGCGGATACACAAGCAGTAGCAGCAAAAGCGAAAGGCAGGTAAAGCCCACGTTGTTCTGCGCCTGTGCGCTGTGCTTTTGCGTGTAGTCCGGCCGCAGGTAGGGAGAGCGTTTTTCCGTCCTTACAAAGAACCCGCTCACCGAACCGCCCTGCCGCAAAGGTGCATTTGGACGCTTCAAATAATTCTCTCTGTATGTACCAAGCATATCTCAACCATCCTCAGTGTTATAAGCATGGAGCAATTATACTACTTTGTGACATATATTACAATATTATTTCAAAATAATCTAATTATTTAATATTTGAACTCCTGGTCGCGAAACAGATATGGCCTTTGATCACGAATCATTCATTTGACACAGCGCCTGCAGACGTGTAAAATAGGATACAAACATACATATAAAGGAGGGCCCCTTCATGGCATACGTCCCCAACGAAGGCAGGTACGACAGCATGCTCTACCGCCGCTGCGGAAGAAGCGGTCTGCTGCTGCCCGCCCTGTCCCTTGGCCTGTGGCACAATTTCGGCGATATCACCCCCTTTGGCGTACAGCAAAGTCTTTTGCGCACCGCGTTCGACAACGGGATCACGCACTTTGACCTGGCCAACAATTACGGTCCGCCTTACGGCGGAGCGGAACAGAATTTCGGCGCGCACATGGACATCGACTGGCACACGCACCGCGACGAGCTGGTCATTTCCACCAAGGCCGGCTACGACATGTGGAAGGGCCCTTACGGCGATCACGGCAGCCGGAAATATCTGATCGCTTCCCTCGATCAGTCGCTCAAGCGCATGCATCTGGACTATGTGGACATCTTCTACCACCACCGTCCGGATCCGGATACCCCCATCGAGGAAACCATGGGCGCACTGGACAGCATCGTTCGCAGCGGCAAGGCGCTGTATGTCGGCATTTCGAACTACAAGCCCGAGCAGGCGCGTGTCGCCATCGATACGCTGAAGCAGCTTGGCACTCCCTGTCTGATCGAACAGCCCAGCTATTCCATGCTGAACCGCTGGATCGAGGACGGGCTTACCGACGTGCTGCGCGAAAAAGGCGTTGGCTGCATCTGCTTTGCGCCTCTGGCCAACGGCATCCTTACCGGCAAATACCTAAACGGCATTCCCGCGGATTCGCGCGCAAGCAAGGACCCCAGATACTTAAAGCCTGAAGGCATTACTCCGGAGAAACTGGACAAGGTCGCGCGCCTTGCTAAAATTGCCGAAGCTCGCGGTCAGAAGCTTTCCCAAATGGCTTTAAGCTGGGTGCTGCGGGACGAGGTCGTGACTTCAGCGCTGATCGGCGCAAGCCGTCCCGAGCAAATCATCGAGAATGTGCAGGCCGTCCACAATACGAGCTTCACGGGCGAAGAGCTGAAGGCCATCGACGAAATCCTTGCGGATTAACGATCAAATCCCATTACTCGTACTATGAGCATGCGTGCGACTGAACGCATGCTCTTTTCTCATTCGTTCTAAACTCTATCATTAAAATGTAATTGAATCGTAAATAAACCTGCATCTTTTGAAAAAATATTGAAATATAAGTTGTATCTTTCGTCACATGATGCTATAATATCACCTGACATATTATGCCTTGCTGAGCGCACGGGCTGCGAAGCCGGCCGCTGCAGGGCAGATACGAGGTATTATATATGAAGTGGATCACCTCAGCGGCCTTTGGCATGGAGGGGCTGACCGGTCGGGATCTCAAGCGCCTGGGCGCTCAAAACATCAACGTCTTGAGTGTAGGCGGCGCAACCTTCGAGGGTGACCTTGCCCTCGGAATGCAGGCCAATCTCTGGCTGCGCACGGCGGATCACGTGCATCTGCTGGTAGCGGAATTTGACGCCCGAAGCTTCGACGAGCTCTTTGAAGGTGTAAGAGCCATTCCCTGGGCGGATTACATTTCCAGCGAAGGCGCTTTTCCCGTGCGGGCGCACTGTGTCAAAAGCACGCTGATGAGCCCGTCGGACTGTCAATCCATCAGCAAAAAGGCAATCGCGGAAAGTCTTGGGGCAAGCTACGGCATAAAGACTCTTCCTGAAACCGGCGAAACCGTTCAGATCGACATAAACATCCGGCAGGATCATGTGACCGTGAGCCTGGACGCGTCGGGTGAGCCGCTTTCAAAGCGCGGCTACCGCACCTGGAACGGCGAAGCGCCCCTCCGTGAAACGCTCGCCGCCGCCCTGATCCTTACCAGCAGCTGGCATCCCTGGCAGCCGCTGTACGATCCCTGCTGCGGCACCGGCACGCTGCTGATCGAAGCGGCCTTTATCGCCCTTGGACGAGCGCCGGGCCTGCGGCGCGGCTTTGCCATGGAGCAGTGGGGCTTTGTGGATAAGCAGGCGCTCGATCTGAAAAGACGCGAAGCCGTCAGCCGCTACGACGAGTGCGCCGCAAGAAAAATAGACATCGCGGGTTCCGACATAGACCCAAACGCCATCGAGCTTGCCAAACGCCACGTTCGGCAGGCGGGCCTTGGCAATCGGATCGAACTGAACGTCGCGGATTTACGGGATATCACCTTAAGCGGCGAACCGGGCTGGATCATCGCAAATCCCCCCTACGGAGAGCGCATCGGCGACAGGCGCGTTTCCCACGCCGTCGCCCGTCAGCTTGGCGAAATGTCGCGCCGCTGCCCGGGCTGGAGCGTAGCCGCGTTTTCTGCAGATATGGGCTTCGAGCGGGAATTTGGCCGCCGGGCCTCGCGCAGACGGCGCTTCTACAACGGAAAAATAGAATGTGAGCTGCACATGTTCAACAGCGCAACGCCTCACATCAGCGGAGGTAAGAAATGAAGGTATTCTTTAACCGCGCGCCCCTCGGGGCGAACAGCAAAGCGCTGCTGAGCCCCGGAAAGATCAGACCGGAGGGCTGGCTGCGCAATCAGCTGATCGCGTCCGCCAAAGGCTATTTAAGCGCCGCGGGAAGCGAAAAGAATAGTGAAGCGACGCTCGAAAGCAAAGCGCAGAGGCTCTCTGCTCTTACCGCGTACGGCTGGACGCTGGGCGAAAGCAGAGTCCAGCAGCGCGCCGCGCAGATCGCGGAAGAAATGCTGAGTCAGCTAAACACCGATGAGCGTCTTGAAGAAGTCTTTACAGGCAGCTACGCCTCATTGATCTGCGCGCTTCGGGCATTGTACCTGTATTTTACCGCCTCGTCAGACAAACGCGTACTGGCGATTTTGGATAAATGTTTCCGCCTCGAGTACCGCGCTTTGAGTACAGATACTTCTTTGACCGGCGGCTTTAACTGCAGCTGGATCGGCGACAACATCTATCTTGCGATCAAGCTATACAATCTGACAGAGCAGAAGTATCTGATCGAGCTGTGCAACAGGCTGAAGCAGCAATCCATCGACTGGACGAGCGTATTCTACAGTTTTCCCGCAGTGCAGCCCCTGGGGCGTACCCTGCCCTGGGTCAAAATGAGCGAAGGACTGCGGAATGAGCCGGAATGGCGAAACGACCAGCGCTCTTTCCATCAAAACGCCTATCATCAGGCGCACGGCGTAAACGTCGCGATGGGTCTCAAGTTCCCCGGAGCCGTCTGCGCCTTCAAAAGCGGATTCAAAGAGCAGGGCGGCTTTAAAAGCGCATGGGAGAAATTGAGCCGCTTCCATATGCCCGCAAACGGCATGTTCACCTGCGACGAGCTGCTAAACGGAGCGGCACCCCATCAGGCCTCTGAAAGCTGCGCAGTGGCAGAGACGATGCTCTCAATGGAAACGCTGATGGATCTTGGCGACTACGGCGAAGAACTTTGCGACCGCCTGGAAAAGCTGGCCTACAACTGCCTGCCCGCCATGACGGACGAAAGTGAAGGCTTCTGCCAGCAGGCCCAGCAGGCCAATCAGCTGTATTGTTCTGATCAGGGACACGGCTACTACAATCTGCCGCAGGACGCCAATACCTTTAAAAGCGCCAACCTGCCCGCTTTAGCGGACGCGTGGCCGCGCTTTGCCGCTTCCCTGTGGCTTGCGACCGCAGACGAAGGCCTGTACGCGGTCAGCTACGCACCCTGCAGCATCAGCCACACGGCAGACGGCGTACCTGTGCGCGTTCGTGTGAAGGGCGATTATCCGTTTGGCGACACGGTGGAAATCTCCGTGCAGGTAAAAACGCCTGTGGAATTTCCGCTCTATCTGCGCGTTCCTTTCTGGGCGCAAAGCCCGCTGATCTCGCTGCCCGGCGGCGAAATGATGGCGGTGCGCGCGGGCGAAACCACCTGTGTGCGCTTAAAGTGGGAAGGCACCAGCGTAATCACCCTGAGTCTTCCCGCGCAGCCCCGCGTAACGCGCTGGACGCGTCAATCCGCGGCCGTCGAGGTGGGCCCTGTGCTGATGGCGCTTGCCGTAGACGCCGAAGTAAGCAAAACCGATCAGCAGCTCAGCTTTTCTCCAAGCGGAAACTGGGCCTACGCGCTCGACATTTCCGCGCCCATGAAGCTCAGCCGAGTGGCATCCTTTGAACGGTTCAAGCAGGGAGAAGCGCCGCTTCGCGTGCACGCGATGCTGAAGTCCGTGGAAGATTGGAGCGTAAACGACGGCGATACCGGGACGATACCTGTCATTGGCGCCGGCAATCAGGGCGGTGAAAGCGCGATGGAGCTGATCCCCTATGCCTGGACGCCCCTTCGCATAAGCCAGTTCCCCGCCATAAAGGGCGAGTAATCCCGCTTAAAACGCATTAAGCAAACCCACATCCTTTCAGAAGGAAGAAGATAGCATGCGCAAGCTCATTTATACTTTCATTGTGGTGGCAGTGATCTTAGGCATCTCGCTGTATCCGATCAACGAAATGACGTATGCGGACAGCCTTATTGAGCTGCACCCCTATGTGACGCCGGAAGCCACCCCCATCCCGACGCCCACACCGACGCCGACCCCCAAGCCGACGCCTACGCCCACGCCCACGCCGACCCCCAGGCCGACGCCCACTCCCTATATGGTGGTCAACGCGCCTCTGTACGAGGGTGTAAACGATGAAAACGGCGTGCGAGAGGTCAGCAGGTTGCAAAACCGGCTGAAGGAGCTGGGATATTTTGCCGGCAACCTGGACGGAAAGTTCGGCGCTGAAACGGCAAACGCCGTAAAGTACTTTCAGAGCGTAAACGGACTTGAGGCGACCGGCATCGCAGACAGCCGCACCATCGACCGCATCTATTCCGACGACGTGAAAATGGATCCCGAACCCTCCCCCACGCCCTTTGCCAACGGAACACAGGGCGAAGAGGTGAAGCAGCTGCAGGAAAAACTGATCCTGCTGGGCTTCCTTGCAGGCACCGCGGACGGTTCCTTCGGCGCAAAGACCGAGGCCGCCGTTAAGCGCGCTCAGGAATACGTTTACGCCATGAACCAGCGCCGCTGGGCACAGCGTCCCACCCCCACGCCCGCCCCGACCCAGCCGTGGATCACGCCGTCCCCTACTCCGCTGATTACGCCGATCGTGACGAAGGATCCGATTACTTTAGTAGAGACCACCACCTGGAAGGGCCTGCCTACCCCTACGCCCACGCTGCGCGCACTTCCCTCTCCCACTCCCTGGCAGGCAGACGGCGTCGCAAGCACTCAGCTTTTGGAAGCGCTCAGCGCGGCGGATTTTGAGCTGTGCTATGTTGAGGTCAAAAACGGCGACAAAAGCGACGAGGTGCGCCGCGTCCAGAACCGCCTGGTAACGCTTGGCTATCTGCATTCCGCAGACGGCCACTTCGGATCGAACACCGAGCGCGCGCTCAAATACTTCCAGTACAAAAATGCCCTGGCGCAAAGCGGCAAGGCCAACAAAAGCACACAGCTGAAACTGTATTCCAATGACGCCGTTGCGAGCGATACCGTGGTAACCGAATACAAAATCACCGTAAGCACGGCGAAGCAGCGCGTGTACATTTATAAATGGAACGGGACCGGCTTCGACTCCAAGGCCCTTAAGACTTTCAAGTGCTCTACCGGCAAAAACGAAACGCCCACTCCGAAGGGCACCTTCTGGAACACCGGACGCCTCAGCGAATGGTACTATTTCAAGGAGTTCGATTGCTGGGCGCGCTACGCCTGGCTGATCGACGGAGGCATCCTGTTCCACTCAGTCATCTACGGTGAAAAGAGCGAAGGCTCCCTGCGCAGCGGCACCGTGCGGCAGCTGGGCTCCAAGGCCTCCCACGGCTGCGTGCGCCTTTCCGTGAACGACGCCAAGTGGATTTACTCCAATTGCTCGATGGGCACGCCCGTCACTGTGGAATAAGCGGCTATGGACATTGGTGAGTTTGGGCTTCGCGTTGGCTCCATGCCCAAGGGTACGCTCAATTCCCTCTGCGACGTATCCCAGGTGCGCGTAGGCCATGTAACCTTGGACGAAGGCGATACCCATACCGGCGTTACAGTGGTGATGCCCTGCGAAGACAACATATTTTGCCGAAAGCTGGTCGGCGCTTCCTTTGTGCTCAACGGCTTCGGCAAAACGCTTGGCCTTGTGCAGCTGGACGAACTTGGCACGCTGGAAACGCCGATCGCCCTGACAAACACGCTGAACGTCGGCCTGGTTCACGATGCGCTGGTTTCCTATATGCTGAAGCGCTGCGCGCAAGACGGCGTACGCTTGACCAGTGTGAATCCCATTGTATGCGAATGCAACGACAGCTCTTTGAATGACATTTCACTGAGGGCCATTAAAGCCGAGCACGTCTTTGAAGCAATAAACAGCGCCAGCGTTCAGTTTTCTCTGGGCGCGGTCGGCGCGGGGCGCGGCATGACCTGCCACGGCTTAAAGGGCGGCATTGGGACCGCAAGCCGCCTGATCACCCTTGGCGATAAGACCTACACGCTTGGCGCATTGCTTTTGACAAACCACGGCAGACTGCCGGATCTGACGCTTGGCAGCCGCCCCATCGGGCGCGAAATCGACCGCTGCCTTAACGACGAAAAGCCCGACAAGGGTTCCTGCATCGCCGTGATCGCCACCGATCTTCCACTCTCCTCAAGGCAGCTTAAGCGCGTACTCAAGCGCGCGGGCGTTGGTTTGTGCCGCGTCGGCTCGTATCTTGGACACTTCAGCGGAGACGTATTCGTCGGCTTTTCCACTGCCAACCGCGTACCGGACAGCGATCAGCCCGTGCTTTCCGCCACCTATTTGAACGAAAAGTACATTGATCTTGCCTTCCGCGCCTGTGCGGAGGCGGTGGAAGAGGCTGTAATCAGCTCCCTGATAAACGCAGAACCCCTGACCGGGTATCGCGGCAACAGCCGCAGGGCACTGACAGAATTTCTTAGCAAACTGGACTGACGGTTTTTGAATATGCGAAATGGCGGCAGAAGCCGCCATTTCGCATTGTAATCCCAAAGTGCCGGACTAACGCATTAATCCATAAAGCCCTTCAGGAAGCTCACCGCTTTGCTGATGTCCCCGGCCGGGTCGTTGCCCACCTCTCGCTCGATCGTGAGGAAGCCGTTAAACCCGATGTCCTCCAGCGCGGCAAGGTACTCTTTGAAGGGCACGCTGCCTTCGCCAAGGGGCACTTCCTCAAAGCCGCGCCCGGTCACCAGCGCGTCCTTGTGCACGATGCCGTACACGACCTCAGGATCGTTTTTGTGCAGCATCACGCCGTCCTTTGCGTGCGTATGCACGATATAATCCTTCAGGTTATACACAGCCTTTACAGGATCGTCTCCGGTCACCATAACGAGGTTTGCGGGGTCGAGGTTCACGGCCACGCCTGTGGAGTGCAGCGAATCCAAAAAGCGCTTTAGCGTCAGCGAGGTTTCGGGGCCGGTTTCAATGGCAAAATGCGCATTCAGCGAATCCGCATAGGCCGCCAGGGCTCCGCAGGCATCCTGCATGATGTGGAATCTCGGATGATCGGGCGACTCCGGCACGACGCCGATGTGCGTGGTCACTACGTCGGTTTCGAGCTCCTTCGCCATGTCGAGAATCAGCTTGCTGCGCTCGATCAGCTCCGGATTGCGCTCGGGATCCCAGAATCCGTGTCCCAGGTCGCCGCACAGGGCGCTGATTTTCAGACCGCGCGCCTTTACCTCGCGCAGAAACGCCTTGCGCTTTTTACCTTTCAGATTTTCAGGCGCCATTTCGCCCCGGGTCGCATAGACCTGTATACCGTCTGCGCCCAACTTTGCCGTAAGATCCAAAGCCTCAAGTACGGGCTTTCTGAACGAATCAAGGATAATGCCGATTGGAAACCTCTTCATAAATCCACCGCCTTCGAATAATATTTGGTGTTGTATTCTTATTGTACCCCAGCCGGAAGCGAAATGCAAGCGCAAAGGGAATCTGTCTGTGACTTACTCCCGATTCCAACCGGTGATTTCGTTAAACGCCGGCCAGGCCAGATTTGCGTAGTAGCGGTGACCGCCTGGCGCGGCGATCAGCCGGCATTTCTCGGGAGCCTGCAAACCGTCATAAACGCGCTGGGCCAGGACGACCTGCTCTTTGGCCTGCGTTAAGGGGAAGGATTTGTCCTTTTCCGCGGCGATCAGTACCAGCGGACGCGGCGCGATCAGCGCACACAGATCGCCCATGTCGAAATCCCGCGCGACGCCGGGAATGTAATTGCACATGCAGTGGAGGCTCACGCCGATGGAGGCATAGAAGGACGTAAACGCGCAGGAAGGCATGGAGGCCGCAAGGCGCGCATCCATCGCCGCCGCGTAGATGCTGGCTGTGCCGCCGCCGGAATTTCCAGTGATGGCGATGCAGCTTGTGTCCACGTCGAAGTACCCGGCCTCAAGCATGTCGATGGCGCACATGATGTCATGCACCCGTTCACCGATCAGCGTCCGGCCAAGAATCAGCGCTGTAGCAGCCGGCTGCGCGCAGTGCGGGCCCTTCTCGTCTCCGCCGCATTCGCCAAAGGCGCGCTGCTCGATGGTCAGCGCGGCATAGCCCTGGTGTATGGCCTGCAATGCGCAGTCCCGATCCCCCGCGATGTCCTCCTCGTCGCCCTCGTATTTGGGGCGTCCAAGGGAAATATGCATACCAGTGGAATGTCCCTGTACGCAGATGACGACAGGCGGTTTTTTCCTGCCCTTTGGCAAAAGCAAATGCATCGGACTGTCGTAGCCAGGCTCCGTCTGTAGGGAGAAGCGGGTTTCCGTAAACGACTCTTCTTCTCTTTGCCATTCGATTTGCGGCCTGATTTCGCCCTTTGGAATTTCGCTCAGACCCAGCAATGCGCTTAAAGTCTTACGTGCCTGCGCCTGCCATGTTTCAAACGGCTGGCTACCGTCGTAACGGCATCTGGGCGTCAGGGTTTTCAGGATCTGCTCGTGCAGTTTTTGCGGAGAATATTGACCCGGCATCTGCTTCCCCTCCCATAGCTTTTTGTATATTGTACTTCCTTTGAACACATTTTGCAACAATCCGGTAAATTATTTTGCCTTGGGTGACTCAAAAACGTTTTTCTGTTCTTGCAGGAATCCGAAGCATCGGTGTCGAAAACTCAAATAACATTATTGTGGGGTGAACGATATGCGTTATACAGGCAGAAGGCTTCAGGCAATTTCTTTTCCGCTCGGCGGGATCGGCACAGGCTCCATCGGTCTTGCTGGAAACGGCCAGCTGATCGATTGGGAGATACGCAACCGGCCAAGCAAGCAATCCTATAATGGCTTTTCCTTCTTTGCGATCAAGGCGGAAAGGGACGGAAAGCTGATGAGCGCCAAGGTCCTGCAGGGCGACCATCCCATGCCCTGGCAGGGGCAGTCCCGACCGGGCGGCTTTGGCGATTTCGGATACGGGCCGGACCGCGCCACGCTGGCCGGTGTTCCCCATTTTGCGTCCTGCGCCTTTGACGGCGAGTTTCCCTTTGCAAAAATCGAATTCAGCAATCCCGCGTTTCCAGGCAAGCCAAGCCTCTGTGCATTCAACCCCATGATTCCCTCCAACGCGGACGACTCCGGCATACCCGCCGCGTTTTTTACCGTCCAGCTCACAAACGACACGGACAGGCCCCTCGACTATACCCTCGCCGGCTGTCTTCAAAACATGGGCAAAAGCAGCGTAAATCGCGAAGCCAGTCTTTCCAAAGGCCGGGCCGTGATCCTGAGCGATCTGGATGCGGACAGGCTCGCAAGCGACTGGGGCGAAATGCTGCTTGCCACCGATTGCGAGGACAGCGCCTGTCAGGAGTATTGGTTCCGCGGCATGTGGTTCGATTCCCTGAGCGTGTTCTGGCAGGATTTTAATAAGCCCGCGCATCTGCAAAAGAGAACTTACAAAAACGACGATCAGAGCGAAATTCCCGGAAAGCGGGACGTCTGTGCGATCTCAGCGCATCTCCGCCTGGAGCCTGGCCAGACGGGCGCGA
>JAEEGL010478862.1_pt1 | contig 17492 bp, 20 predicted proteins | sample 9134231 | NCBI WGS metagenome assembly JAEEGL01 (sample SAMN16246548, study PRJNA631951) | gut metagenome | biome: gut microbiome; feature: rumen; material: fiber-attached | host: Bos | place: Iran: Karaj | collected 2018-10 | reverse complement strand
TTTTTTGCCCCTCGTCGCGAAATGGCACCGCAATTAGGACATTTGAAAACGTCATTGGGAACATACTTTCCACATTTACCACAATATGCCATGAACTCTCATTTTGATTTAATACCTTCTCGTTCTACGTACGTATACATATGAAATCCTAGCTGCAAATATACGTTGTTTTTTTGATACGACTACCCATTTTCGACTTAAATTATGTTAATCAAAAACAATTGTTACCTCGATTAAGTGCCTTTCCTTTGTGTCATAAGGTTTTTTAAAGAAAAATAATTTGTATTTTGGCAAAATTACCCCCCCCCAGTTAAAAAACGTTAAACGATAAGAGGTACATATATAGTACACGTGCGCGCGAGTAAAGAAAATTTATCAGATAACAAAATTTATTTGTATTTATTTTGAATCTTTGAACTGTTTTAAAAATTCGTTTCGTGTTGACATTGAAATAGGTGTAAATACAAACGAATATGGTAGAATTTTAGTTTATAAATGTTAAAGTCTTAAGTGTTGTTTAAGTTCGTTGGCAAAGTGTGGTATTTAACATTTATTTAATTTGGTTGTTTCAATTATTTCATGTACCTTTGCAACTCGTGAGCTTTATAGTTTCACATATTTAAAAACTTAAAACCATTAAATATGCACAACAAAAAGATCTTGGCCAGTTTGGCCTGTCGCCAGGAAACCTGCGCTTTAAACAGCCAGCGTTTCCGCATTTTCGTTGAGTTTGTAACCCTTCAATCTGAGAAAGGAGGGTGGGTTCTATGGCGAAGCTAGATCTACTCCTTGACATTGAAGGCTTGCTGGAGTCGTATGACAGTCTGAAAGTCAAGGAATCTTTTATGACAGACAGCTTTAGGGCTTGTGTAGAAACACAGGTGGAAAAAGTTAACGACAAGCTCAACAGACTGTTGACCAGCAAGACCAAATTGAGTTGCAGAAATGTGCTTACAGCTAATTTTGAGACCATGACCAAGCCTGACCACTGGCTGAAAAGCAAGCTCTTTAAGGTTCTCCCTAAAAACGAAAGCCTGGTGCTGAGAGAGAAGATCGAGGAGATGGTGGAGCTGTTGAAAGCGCTGATGCTGAGGATCAAGGATGTGGATCCAGACTATGCAGGCCAATTCTTTGGGAAACTGAAAAACAGATACTATAAGGAGCAAATCACTGATTATGAGCTATGGAAAGCAGATTTAGCTGATTTTAATATGGATGTGTTGTCAGAATACCAGGCTGAGATCACAGCTGATATGCTGATTTTGGGTGTTTTGAAATACGACAGGCCCCCATCGGATGACGAGATGCGGAAAGTGGACCTTGAAAAACTCCGGAAGAAACTTAAACATAATAAAGTTCTTCCATCGTATTTCAAGGAGGAGTGCGCCAAGATCCGCAGATATACCCATTGGGAGGGCGAGCTGTTTATCATCGACAATCATCGACTGAGAAAATATATGTATTTGAATTTTGGGAAATTGTCGCATGACCAGCATATCGAATTGTATAAGTATCAAGTTCAGATGAATCAGATACATGAGGATATGAGAAAGCTGATGGCGCTGGAGCAGTGCGCAGAACTGGGCGTAGCGCAGACTTCCGAACTGACCTCTGAGGCTGCCATGATATACTGGCATAGACTGATGGATCTGGGATTTGTGGATGAGAACTGTAAACTGAAACCTGGCACCTCTCGCCAGCAGGCCATGTATATCGCTGAGCCTTTTTCAGAGGTATTAGGCTTGAAAACTAAATGGAAGGATTTTGAAGACTTCTGGGGTATCAGGAACCTTGCACAAGAGAAGTGGGCTTGTCAACAGACTGGCGCGATGCCTGCCAGATATCAAGAGATAGACCATGTTTTCGAACATTAACCTAACCTGCTGATAATCAAATACCATAACCACTATTATAACCCCTATTATAGCCCCTAGATAGGGGCTTTTTTTGTGTCGTTTACCCTAATTTTGCACCCGATTTCAAACCCTTTAAATTTTCAGATTATGGTAAAGAAAAATGTAAGAAAGTCCAGCAAGGCTGGCAAGGTGAATGTAAGCGTGAATCGCGAGGCAGAGGAGTTGCTCCTTATGGGTAATGCGCTGGGCGAACAGTTGTTGAATCTGCTATCTCAGGTAGCAACCACTCCAAGAGGTATAGGCGCAGCTACAAGTGCGCTGGCCATGGCATGGGCCACGCTGAAGGATGTAGCCACGTGCGAGTGCGTAGAGGTGGAGAGTTTGTTTGAAAGTGAGGTGGCATTCTACGAGGGCGCAATAGTAGAGTAGAAAGATGTAGAATCCGAGGTTTGTGAGGTCTCTAGAGGATAGTTGCAACGCCTAACACACATCTCACAAAGTCTTGGGAATCATGTATAGAGAAGTGACGCTGAGAGTCGAGGAATCGATTTTCGAGCAGTTTATGGGTACCATCAGCCTGCTGAAACAGGTGGAGGTGGTAAGTGCTTGCTCAGTGACTGCAAGGGGCAGAGGTGGCAGGCCACGACGCGCTGGCAAACCTGTGGTAAAAGCTTTTAGCTATCATGCAAAGAACATGGCGGCACGCCTGATGATGCTATGTAAAGCACTCAAAGCGCTGGGGGGGATTGATGGAGAGACAGACTGCCAGGCGTTTATCGACCTGTTTTCTGGTGGCGAGTTCAGACGGCATATCGTGTGGACTGGTCAGGCAAATGTGTTGGCAGAGCTGTTTCGCAGATTGGTGAAAGAGCGCAGCCTGGTGGTCCTTCCTGAGAAACACAGTCTGTGGGTAACGGTTAACGGACACTTCTGGGATAAACTAAAAAATCAGGAGTTTGGAACTGAACGGCTGAGAAACACGCATATCCCTTATAATCAGGGGCAAACGATCGCTTATCTGGTGGATTTGCTCGACCAGAAATATACGCTCGACGATATCAGAATGATGATAGAAAGTCAGCGATAATTGAGATAACGCTGACTGGGAGTGCAGCAGTCTTATAGAAGCCCGTTCAAACAACGCGGCAAGCAAAAAATAAGATATGCGACATGAAGAAAAACAGGATCATGAGCAAGAAAAACGAGAGTGGCATCAGAATCAGAAAGATGTGCGCCTCGTGCCATTACAAGACAGTGGATAATGAAGGAGCGCGCAGCTGCTTGTTGACCCAGCTGAGGGTAGAGCAACAGCACGTTTGCGAGAAATGGCTGATGAGCGACGGCATGCGGCATGCAGGCTATAGCGGGGGCAAGGTGAAGCGCCGTGAATATCTGCTGTTTGTGTTTGAGCTCAGGATGCAGGGGTGTGAAGACACACTCGACACGCTCAGAAGACGGTTTGAAAAAGAAACTGGTCTCTCACCATTTTTATTACGTTAATAACTAATCCTTAGACTATGAAGAAGTATATCGAGATTGAGTATGAGGTGTTTGAGCGCCTCCTGTTAGGTAAGTGTGTAGAAGGTTCGCTGCATCGTGACAAGCGGTCGGGGAAGATTTGTTTCAGGGCTTATAACCGCTTGTCGCGCATCCATGTGAGGGATAAGCTTGTGAAGAAGCTGCCATGGGGCTGGGTGAAGGAGTCGATGCAGCGCATCAAGGTGTTTGGCAGTTTCCCCAAAGATGTGGGTCCGGCACGGATGATGGGGCTGCTGGAAGATCACACCAGCGATGCGAAGGACGCCCTGATTGATCGTGAGTTGATAGAGTTTTGTTAGTTTTTTTAGTAGGTTGATTATGAAGAATTTGAGTATGATTGTTGTTTATGGTAAGAACTCGGGCGTTGCCTCCACCGCAACGTTCTTTGGCAGCCAGTGGTGGATCACATCTAAGGACGAGCGCTTGGAGCCGCTGTATAGTGGTGAGCCTTACGACCAGAGCGATTACCGTTTCCTGTGCGAAAAAGGTGCGCTGATTCTGATCAAGGATCTGGCTGGTATGATGGGCTGCGCCATGGAGTGTGGTGAGATCGACACCAAGGAGGTGCTGAAGAATCGCCTGAAGGACCTGAATGCGCTGGGCGTGAAGTTCCAGGCTCTGCCTCAGACTTTGAATCTGATGTTGAATGTGAAGTTAAAGGCGGATGGCTACTCCGTGAGCTGCGACGATGGCGATAACGACTGGATGCGGTTCTTTGAACTCGACAGTTTCGACAGTGCCAAGCAGGCTTGGGAGAAGGTGAGGATCTACATTGACTTCTTTATGAAGCATGGGGTGAAGGTGCAAGCACGCCTGCAGTGCCGAGGTGAGATCGTGGATGAGTTGGCAGGTCTGACTCAGGGCGTAAAGATTGATATAAAAGACTAAGAGATGGGATTTTGTTATCAGAAGAATTTTAGTAATCCTACATTGCCTGTTGACGAAGCGCAGTTTTATGCGCTCGTCAGGGCGGGCAAGTGGAATGAGGCGATAGACCAATATCGCCAAACTGGTGAGGCTTCGCTGAAACGCAAGTTGCCTGCCTTTATCTTTCAGGCGACGTTTGATGAAACAACGTCAAAGGCTGGAAAGGTGGGTGCCTGGCGCAAGCAGGCAGCGACACGACTAACGGGTCTTGTGGTGATGGATATTGACCATGTGGAAGACCCAAAAGGGGTGTTTGAGAAATGGGGCTTGTCATCTCGACCGAACGCAGTGAGTGGAGAGATCTCAGGAGATCCCTCGACTACGCTCGGGATGACACCCTCACTGTCATCTCGACTAAGCGGAGCGCATGGAGAGATCTCTGGAGATGTCTCGACTCCGCTCGACATGACAGAAAAGAGAGCGCTCGACATGACAGACAGGATCCTTTTGGTCTATATTACCCCCAGTGGTAAAGGTCTTAAAGTCGTGTTTAAGGCTCGGACGGAGTGGGGCAACCTCATTGACAACCAGCACTCGATGGCGAAAGTCTTGGGCGTAGAAGTGGATGAGAGCTGCAAAGATGCATCTCGCATGAGCTTTATCTGTAAGGAGAGTGATATTTTATACATTGACAAAGAACTATTTACTTATGAGAACAAAGAATTTAGTGAGCGATATACTGCTCTATATCGAGACGGTCATTCACAGGCTACGAATGAGGATGGTGGGTCGTCATCTCGACTAAGCGAAGCGCATGGAGAGATCTCAGGAGATTTCTCGACAAGCTCGAAATGACAATACTTCGCTCGACATGACAAATCAGTCATCAGACATCAACCATCAGCCATCTTTTAAAGGGCGCCCTTATAGCGAGATCATTGATGAGTGGTGGAAGCATACAGGTGGCGTGCCGCAGGAGGGCGAAAGGAATGTGAAGTTGTACCAGTTGGCCGTGAACCTGAGGGCGATTTGTGACAATAACAAGGCGCTGTTGATGCAGGTAATGCCACGTCTGGGGCTTGAAGAACAGGAGTTGCACGCTATTGTGGAATCGGCTTGTAAGGAGCCGCCGAAAGGGATTAGCAAGATTATGCAAAGCGTGCTTGCGGCAGCAAGAGACCTCTCGACTGCGCTCGAGGTGACAGGTGGTTTGTCATCTCGACTAAGCGGAGCGCATGGAGAGATCTCTGGAGACCTCTCGACTACGCTCGAGGTGACAAATAATAACATCGACCATCTGTTATGGGATTGGGGCGAGAAGATTGAGGGACTGATGGAGGATTATCCAATCCTGAAAGACATCTGCAAGGGTTTGAAACGCAACCAATACCCTGCAGCGATGTTTGTGGGTGGTGGACTGATGATGACCTTGATGACAAGGTGTACTTACAGGTTTTATCATCGTCCTGAGGAGCTGCGCAGGCTTAATAACTCGACGCTGATTATTGGCGATCCAGCTTCAGGTAAGAGCTTCGCAACGCGCCTGTTCAAGTTGCTTGCTGCGCCTATTGTGGCGGCTGATAAGATCGGCAAGGATGCGATTAATGCCTATCGTGAGCAGATGCGTACTAAGGGAGCCAACAAAGAGAAACCCAAGAAGCCAAAGGTGATAGTACGCGTGCATCCGGCTCGTACATCAAATGCCCAGTTTATTCAGGATATGGTGAACTCTGTAGAAGAGGTGGACGGAGTGCCCATGCAGCTACACATGCTGACCTTCGACACGGAGTTGGACAACACTGTGACGGTGCAGAAAGGCGGTTCGTGGATTGACAAGCAGAGTCTGGAATTGAAGGCTTTCCACAATGAGGAAGACGGTCAGGCGTATTCGAATAACGATTCGATTCTGCAAGACTTCTACGTGACGTGGAATTTCATCTACACTGGCACGCCCATTGCCCTGAAGAAGAAGGTGAACGAGCAGAATTTTGGTAGTGGTCTCGCCACTCGATTGACCTGCATCCCTCTGCCTGCCACCAACTTTGAGATGATGAGCCGTGAATCGACAGTGGATTACGACAGCGACAATCGTCTGAAGGAATGGGCTGAGAAGCTGGATAGGATGAAAGGCGAACTCTCTGTTCAGAAGATCGTGGATGAGCTCTATGACTGGACGGCTCGTCGTATGGCTGATGCCGCAGAGAATGAATCGAAAGCTGACGAGATGTTGCTGAAGCGTTGCGCCTATCATGGTTTGAATTTTGCTGCGCCTTTTATCGTGATGCGCCATTGGGAAAAGATGCATCAAGAGGGTAATTATTGGTGTGGTGAGTTTGAGACAGACGAGGTGGATTGGAAACTGGTTGAGTTGATGGTGAATATCCATTATGCTTGTCAGCGCCACTACTTCGGGGCTATGGCTGAGGCCTATTTCGAGAATAAACTACGCGATGCTTCAGTGAACGTGCAGCGCCAACAAAAGACTATTGAGGCGTTCGCAAGACTGCCTGAAAAGTTCACGAGCGAGGACGTGATGCGCTGTTTTAACCTCTCTACTGAGGGCGCTGCCCGTGTAAAAATCAAGCGGCTGGTGAGTGATCGCCTGATAGAGAAAGTGAACGATGGCAGAAGCAAGGCTGGAGGGGTGGCCTCGTACCGCAAGACGGGTACTTTGATGCTATAATGTACCATTGTATCATTGTACCATTTGATAATTTAGAGTTAAGAATTAAGAGTTATGCTACCAAGAGGAATAAGAAATAATAATCCGTTGAACATCCGCAGGTCGAAAGACCTGTGGATGGGCTTACGAGCCCAACAGACAGATGCACAATTCTGTCAGTTTGAGAGTTTGGAGTATGGTTGGCGGGCTGCCTTCTACTTGCTCACGCGTACCTATTATCATAAATATAGGCTATTTACTATCCGAGCGATTATCAACAAGTGGGCTCCGCCCAATGAGAACCTGACCTCTAAGTATATTGAGAATGTGTGCCGCCTGACGGGGATTGGGCCTGATGAACCAATTGGGATTCCGTCGGATCAGCCAGAGCGTTGGATGATGGTTGGTTTGGCGATGGCGGTGCAGGAGAATGGGACGGAGTCGTTAGATCGCTCGACCTTGGTCGCTCTCCTTCTTGGAGAGAACTTCGCCATGCTAAGGGGTTGGGGGATGTTATGATGACATCCCCCTCCCTTGTCATCTCGACTAAGCGATGGAGCAGTGAGAGGAGAGCAGAGCTCGCTCTGGCTATCCCGAGTCGCGACAGAGTTCGACGAAGTCAAGGTAGCGCATGGAGAGATCTCTCGACAAGCTCGAGATGACAACTTTGCTCGAGATGACAAAGGGGAACATCGAGATGACAAAGGGGAACATCGAGATGACAGATTTTTGTCTATATGTTTGGAAGTTTGAATGATTTGTTTTATCTTTGTAGCCTAAATATATAATAAGGTATATGACAGCATTTAAAGATTTGGCGCAGCAGCGCCGTAGCCATCGTAAGTTTACGAACGAAGAGATTGATCCTGAGGACTTGAAGTTGATTCTTCGAGCAGCCTTGATGTCACCTACCTCTAAGAGTCAGCGTGCTTGGCAGTTTGTGGTGGTGGATGACAAGCTCGACCTCGAGAAGCTGGCCGATGCCAAGAACCTCGGTTCGCAGTTTCTGAAAGATGCCCCTGTGGCTATTGTGGTGCTGGGCGACCCCATGCAGAACGATTGTTGGGTGGAGGATGGTTCGATTGCAGCGATCTCGATGCAGTATCAGGCAGAGGAACTCGGACTTGGCTCGTGCTGGATTCAGATGCGCGGACGTGGGCTCGACGACGGAACGCCTGCCGACACCGTGATTCGTGGCGTGCTCGATATTCCCGATAACCTGAACTGTCTGTGTATCATCGCCGTGGGGCATTGGACCGACGAGCGCAAGCCTCAGGCAGAGGACCGTCTGAAGTGGGAGAATGTTCATTTGAATAAATACGGACTATGATTAATTACGATCTGACAAAGATAAAGGCGATCATCTTCGACATCGACGGGGTGCTCAGTAGTGAGACCATCACCCTGAGCAGCGAAGGTGTGCCCCTGCGTACGGTGAATATCAAGGACGGCTATGCCATTCAGCTGGCGATGAAGCTGGGGCTGCGGATTGCCATCATGACGGGTGCCAATGTGGCAAGTGTCAGGGTGCGCTATGAAGGGCTGGGCGTAGAGGATATCTATCTGGGCTGTGCCGTGAAGATTGAGACTTATAACCAATTCCTTGAGAAATACAGGTTGAAGGACGAAGAAATCATGTATATGGGCGACGACATTCCCGACCTTGAGATTATGCGCAGGGTGGGATGCCCCGTGTGTCCGAAAGATGCTTGTCCGGAGATTAAGGAGGCCAGCCTCTATGTGAGTGACTGTATCGGTGGTCATGGTTGTGGGCGCGACGTGATTGAACAGGTGCTTCGTGCTCAGGAAAAATGGGTGATGAACGCCAAAGCCTTCGGATGGTGATGAATTACAAACTGATATTGGCCAGTAACTCGCCGAGGCGCAAAGAACTGCTTGCAGGACTGGGGATGCCTTTTGAGGTGAGAGTGCTTCAGGATATCGACGAAGAATATCCTGGCGATCTGCCCATGAATGAGGTGGCGCGCTATATCGCCAAGGAAAAGGCTGATGCCTATCGACGCATCATTGCACCTGACGAGTTGATTATTACGGCTGATACGGTGGTGATTGTGGGTGATGAGATCTTAGGAAAACCTGTTGACGAGGCTGATGCCGTGAGGATGCTCAAGCTGCTCAGCGGTCGCACCCATCAGGTGACGACAGGTGTCTGTCTGCTCACGGCAGAGAAGGAAAGTTGCTTCGACGTGACAACTGATGTCACCTTCAAAGCTCTCTCTGACGACGAGATCCATTACTACGTGAATCACTATCGCCCCTTCGACAAGGCTGGTGCCTACGGCATTCAAGAGTGGATCGGCTATATCGGCGTGACTGGGCTTCACGGCAGTTACTACAACGTGATGGGCCTGCCCGTACAACGAATTTATCAAGAACTTACTAAATATTAACAATTATGAGGAAAACATTATTAACTCTGACTGCTGTCTGTGCAGCTGTGGTAGCTGTTCAGGCACAGATTACGAAGCCTGCCATCCCTCGCGATGCGGCTTTGGAAGCAAAAGTAGAGAAGACACTGGCCAAGATGACACTCGATGAGAAGATCGGTCAGATGCTCGAACTGAACCTTGACGTGATGGGTAAGATGAAGGTTGAGAATGCCAAAATCGACCGTGAGAAGGTGCGTGGCGTGATGCAACAGTTTGGCGCTTCAGACGCTGACATCGAGAAGATGCTGAAGATGACCGATGCTGAAATTCTCGAGAAGATGGGTGACTATCCCATAGACATCTATCAGGGCGAGACAAAACGTAATTGGCAGCTCAACGAGGTGATGCTCGACACGCTGATCTCTAAATGGAAGGTGGGATCAATCCTGAATGCTCCTGGCACACGTGCGCCAAGCATCGAGCAGTGGCAGAAGTGGATCACACTCATCCAGGAGAAGTCGATGAAGTATTTAGGCATTCCCGATATCTATGGTCTGGATCATAACCACGGCGTGACTTATACGCAGGGTGGAACACTCTTCCCGCAGCCTATCAATCTGGGAGCCTCGTTCAATACAGAACTGGCTCGCAGAGGTGCGGAGATTACGGCTTATGAGAGTCGTGCGGCCAATTGTCCTTGGGTTTATAATCCTGTGGTGGATCTGAGTCGTGATCCCCGTTGGCCGCGTGTCTATGAGAGCTTTGGCGAAGATGCCATCGTAAACTCAAAGATGGTGGTGGCTGAGATCAGAGGCTATCAGGGTGATGACAACAACCATATCGACCAGTATCACGTAGGTACCAGCACGAAGCACTATTTTGCCTATGGTGCCCCTTGGTCGGGTAAGGATCGTACGCCTGCCTATCTTAATCCGCAGATGATCCGTGAGAAATACTTCGAGCCCTTCAAGGCTGCTGCCCTTGCCGGTACGCTGACGATGATGGTGAACTCGGCTTCTGTGAATGGTGTGCCTCTTCACGCCAGCTATGAGTATATGACCAAATGGCTGAAAGAGGATCTGCAGTGGGATGGATTCCTGGTGACTGACTGGGCCGATATTAATAATCTGTTCTCGCGCGAGAAGGTGGCAAAGGACAAGAAAGATGCTATCCGCATCGCCATCAATGCAGGTATCGATATGTCGATGGATCCTTATAGCGTGGAGTTCTGCATCCTGTTGAAGGAGTTGGTGAACGAGGGTAAGGTGAAGATGGAGCGTATTGACGATGCTGTGCGTCGTATTCTGCGCGCCAAGTATCGTCTGGGACTCTTTGAACAGCCTAATACTGGTGGTAAGGGCTTTGAGAAGTTCGGATGTGAAGAGTTTGCCAATGCTTCTCTGAAGGCTGCTGAGGAGAGTGAGGTGCTGCTGAAGAATGAGGGGAATATCCTGCCGTTGGCTAAAGGTAAGAAGATTCTGCTTACTGGTCCGAATGCCAATCAGATGCGTTGTCTGCATGGAGGCTGGAGCTATACCTGGCAGGGGTCGAAGGCTGAGGACCTCTCAGAGAAATACAATACGATCTATGAGGCACTGTGCAATAAGTATGGTAAGGAGAACATTATCCTTGAGCAGGGTGTGACCTACGATGAGGACAAGGCCTATTATGATGAGAACAAGCCGCAGATTGAGAAGGCTGTGGCAGCTGCTGCAAAGGCAGACATCATCATTGCTGCCATCGGTGAGAACTCATACACAGAAACGCCAGGAAACCTGACCGATCTATGGCTCTCTGAGAACCAGCGCAACCTGGTGAAGGAACTGGCAAAGACGGGAAAGCCTATCATCCTGGTGCTGAACGAAGGTCGTCCACGCCTGATTGCTGATATCGAGCCGCTGGCTAAGGCTGTGGTGGATATCCTGATTCCTGGTAACTACGGTGGTGATGCATTGGCTAACCTGCTGGCTGGTGATGTGAACTTCTCGGCAAAGTTGCCTTATACCTATCCTCGTGAGATCAACTCGCTGAACACCTATGATTATAAGGTAAGTGAGGAGGTTGGCACGATGGCTGGTGCTTATAACTACGATGCAAAGGTATCGCTGCAGTGGCCTTTCGGCTATGGCTTGAGCTATACCACCTACGAATATTCCAACCTGAAGGTTGACAAGGCTCAGTTTACCGCTGATGATGTGCTGAAGGTGACGGTGGATGTGAAGAATACTGGTGCTAAGGCTGGTAAGGAGGCTGTGCTGCTGTATTCAAGTGACCTTGTGGCTTCTGTCGTGCCCGATAACAAGCGTCTGCGCGACTTTACGAAGATCGAACTGCAACCCGGTGAGGTGAAGACCGTTACCTTCGAGCTGCCTGCTAAGAGTCTCGCTTTTGTAGGTGCCGATGGCAAGTGGACACTCGAAGAGGGTGACTTCGTGCTGAAGATTGGTGACCAGACGGTGAATGCTGTCTGCACTCAGACAAAGACATGGGAAACCCCGAACATTTGAGTTCGGGGTCTCTATAGGAAGTAGGGATTGTACTGCAGTTCTTCCGCGATGGTCGTCTTCGGACCATGACCGCTATAGATGACGGTGTCGGGTGGAAGTTTGGCAATGACGTTATGGAGACTGTCCATGATATCCTTATAACTGCCACGATCGAAATCAGTACGTCCAATACTCATACGGAAGAGGGTATCGCCTGTAAAGGCAATGCTCTCTTCTTTATTATAAAAGGTGACACCACCAGGCGTATGACCTGGGGTCTTCAGGATCTCAAAGACGTGATTTCCGAAACGGATCTGCTCGTCGTCGCTGAAAAAATGACCCACCTGAGGATAATGACGATGCAGGGGGATGCCAATCATCGACTCGAACTGTTTCGGCAGATCGTTGATGAGAAAGGCATCATCGGCAGAAATCTCCACCATCAGTCCGTAGATCTGAAAAAGGAAATCATTGCCGAAGTTATGGTCGAAGTGCCCATGGGTAGCCAGCAGGTGGACAGGCTTGAGCTGTTGGGTGTCGATATACTTGCGGATGGCCTGACACTCTTCGTTGTAATAGGCGCCGCAGTCGATGATCACACACTCGCGGGTCTCATCGCTCACCACGTAGGTGTTCTCTTGCAGTTGGTTGCATTCGAAAGACTTAACGGTAATCATTGCTTCTGAATCAGATGGGTAGATAAATCACATGTTTCTCCTTAAACCACTCCTCGCTAAAGAACTTGCTGATATCTGTCAGTTCAACGATGTTGTGGTAGGGGTGCGTCTCTGCTTGTAAGTCGCCGCCCTTCAGACAGATGATGCCGTTGGGGAGGGCGTTACGCTGGGGCTTGGCGATATTCTTCCTGACAATCTTCTCAAGGTCGGGCAACGCCATCACAGCACGACTTACCACGAAGTCGTACTTGCCTTTCTCGTCTTCGCCTCTCAGCTGTACAGGGGTGCAGTTCTTCAGTCCGATGGCCTGACTTACCTCCTGAGCCACACGAATCTTCTTGCCAGTACCGTCGATGAGCTTGAACTGGCACTCAGGAAAGAGAATCGCCAGGGGAATACCTGGGAAACCGCCACCTGTGCCAAAGTCTAGAATCTGGGTGTCAGGACGGAAGTTGATGATCTTGGCAATCGCCAGCGAATGGAGCACATGATGCTCATAGAGGTTGTCGATATCCTTGCGAGAGATCACGTTGATACGGGCATTCCACTCACGGTATAAGGCATCGAGCTGTTCAAACTGCTGCAGCTGGGTGGCCGTGAGATTGGGGAAATATTTCTGTATGAGTTCTGCCTTTGCCATATTAATGCTTAAACGTGGGGTTGAGTATCTGGCTCACCTCGCTATAAGTGATGATGAGCTCGATGGATCCTACGGCATAGGGGGCGATCTCGTAAGGATTATAGACGAAGGTAATGGTCTCGTCGTTCAGGATGAAGTTCTCTGAGGGGAACATATCCATCGAGTAGAGATAACCCGCTTCTTTCAGCTCGTTCAGGGAGTTGAGACCCGTCTTTGACTTCAAAGCCTTTAGCAAAGCGGCTTTTAATTGGGATTCATAGCCAGGTGCAAAGACATCGGCAAGCGTCAAAAGATTGCCAGTCGCCATATCGAAGTTGAAGGTGATGAGCTGGTTGATACCATGAGCGCCGCCTTCGTAGTAGTCGATGGTAGCCAGATAAGATATGATGTTTGCCGGACCCTGTTGGGTGGTAGTCTCAATCACATAATGATATTCATACCAGGCCTTCTTGGTGGTGTCGGCACGATCCTGATTATACAGGGGAAGCATACTGTTCTTATAATTGTCCGTATAATCATCGACAAACTTGTCGGCAGCTGCCTTCAGATCGCGCTCACCGGTCTTATTGAGCAGTCTTGACATCAGGACCTCATTGACAATCTTGGCTCGTTCGCCATTTTCGGCTGAAGCCTGAAGCAGTTTGAGGTGAACCTGACATCTGGGTGAATTCTCCTCATTAGCAAGGGAAACACTCTTATCGGCTGTGATTGGCTCGAAGGTGAGGGTAGGCTCGTCTGAACCCTTGCAAGCAAAGAGTAGCAAGGGCAATAATAAGCATAAATAGACTTTAATGTTGCTCATATATATCATGTTTTTCGGGCAAAATTACACTAAAATGACCAAAAAAGCAAATTTCTCGCAAAAAAATACTAATTTTGCAGCCAAATTTTAATGGACATGGATCAGATAGTATTCAAGGCAGCCCTTTTCGACCTCGATGGCGTGGTGTTTGACACTGAGCCACAATACACTGTGTTCTGGGGGAGCATCTGCCGACAGTATCATCCTGAGCATCCCGGACTTGAGCATGAAATCAAGGGCTCTACACTCACGCAGATCTACGACCGCTGGTTCAGTGGAGCTTTAGAGGCTGAGCGTGACAGCGTGACACGAAGACTGGACGACTACGAGCAGCAGATGAAATACGACTATATCACAGGCTTCGAGGCGTTGATTGCCGATCTGCACCAGCATGGGGTGAAGACAGCTGTGGTTACGAGTTCGAATATCCCCAAGATGGAGAGTGTGTATCGTTATCAGCCTGGTTTCAAAACGCTGTTCGATGCCATTCTCACTTCGGAGGACTTTGATCGTAGCAAGCCCGATCCTGACTGCTATCTGAAGGCTGCAGAGCGTCTGGGGGCAGAAAAGTCCGAGTGTATCGTGTTCGAAGATAGCTTCAATGGGTTGCGTTCTGGTCGTGCTGCCGATATGGCGGTTGTAGGGTTGGCAACCACTAATAAGGCTGAAGATATTAAACCATATTCTGATATTCAGATAGTTGATTATCAGTCTATTAATTATGAATCTCTTCAGCGTTTGTTGAACTCAATTTAAATACATGAATTCTCAAAATACGCCTGTACATATCCGACTCTGGCATCATGATTTCTGGCGCATGGCCTTTGCTAACCTGCTGTTGACGATGGCGGTCTATATCTTAGTGCCGACCTTGCCACAGTGGCTGCTCCTCACACAGGAATTCACTCTTCAGGAGACAGGTTTGGCAATGGGTGTGTTTGGTGTCGGACTCTTCTCTTTTGGCGCATTCGTGTCGTTCTTGGTTCAGCATTATCGCCGTAACCAGGTATGTCTTTTCGCTGTATTGGCAATGGTGGGACTCTTCGGACTGATCTATTATGTAGGTGTAGAGTCTGGACTATATGCCGACCTCTCGTTGATGCTCATTCAGCGTTTTGCCTTGGGGGCCTGCTTTGGACTCGCACAGATGGTGCTTACCAGCACGCTCATCATTGATACCTGTGAGAGCTACCAGCGTACAGAGGCCAATCATGCTGCTGCGTGGTTTGGACGTTTCGCCCTTTCTCTAGGACCATTGGCAGGATTACTGCTGCAACGCTTAGCAGGTTTTGAGACAGTGATCATAACTGCTGCTGGCTTGGCTGCTGCATCACTTGTGCTGATATTCCTGGTGGATTTCCCCTTCAGGGCACCTCAGGACGATATTCCTACGGTAAGTCTCGATCGGTTCTTCTTGCCTCATGGCGCTCCTTTGTTTCTGAATATCCAACTGATCATGCTGGCAGTGGGATTATTGTTCTCGCTGGCACTTACTGAACTTTTCTTTGCGATGATGATGGTTGGTTTCTTGTTGGCAATTCTGGCACAGCGCTTTGTGTTTCGCGATGCAGAGGTCAAGAGTGAGGTGGTGACCGGTTTGATCCTGATGGGGGCTGCTTTGCTGATGATGCTGACGCGTACCCAACAGATTGTGGACTTTGCCGCTCCTACCTTCGTGGGATTTGGCTTGGGAATCATCGGCTCACGTTTCCTCCTGTTTTTTATCAAACTGAGTCGGCATTGTAAGCGTGGTACCTCACAAAGCACATTTATGCTTGGGTGGGAGAGTGGTATCGCCTGGGGCTTGGGACTTGGCTATGCGCTGTTCGAAGGTGAAAAGACACCTATTTTACTTACGGCCCTCGGACTTGTACTGGCTTCTCTGTTGCTTTACAACTTCGTGCACAACTGGTTTGTGATCAACAAAAACAGATAATCAAAATCGTTTTTCTAAGTTCGATTTCAGGCAAAAAAAATGGCCCGCCGCTGCGAGCCTAATTGTTAACCTTAAATCTAATACTATGAAAAACACATTGCAAAGGTATGCATTCTATTTGAAACTTGCAAGCTTTTCTCCGTTTTTTTTTCGACAGATGCCTAAAAAAGCCTAATTTTTAACTTCTGTTCACATTTTAAGCCCTCAGAAGCTTGTATTTCCGCACGAATTCCAGTAACTTTGCACCCACAAAACAAAACTTAGGATGAAATTCAGGATACTCATTACTATATATATAATAATATGTGTACCTTTCAGCATGCTGGCCCAGCGACGTCAGTTGCAGGAAGCTCGTTCCATCATCAAAAGCGGCAAGAACTATGATCAGGCTGAGAATCTGATGACTAAATTGCTTGCCGACACAGCCAATCGCCATAACCCTCGTATCTATGACATGTGGCTTACCTCGGTTGAGAAGCAATATGATCAGATTAACGAGGCGATGTATAAGAAGCAGACTGTTGATACCACGAAGTTCTTTAATCTTACCCGCCGGATCTTTACAATCGGTGAGCGACTCGACTCCATAGATATGCAACCAGATAAGAAAGGTAGGGTAAATCTCTCATACCGGAGTGATAATGCCCGACGATTGGTGACCTATCGTCCGAACCTTTTCTTCGGTGGGACCTATCATCTGCGTAAAGAGCAGCTGCAAACGGCCTATGACTGTTTCGAGATGTATCTTGACTGCGATCGTCAGCCGCTGTTTACTGGCTATGATTTCGAGAAAAACGATCCTCGTATGGCAGATGCAGCCTACTGGGCTACCTATACAGGCTATCGAATGGGTGACCCAGTGCTCACCCTTCGTTATGCCAAGGAGGCTCGACGTGACACCGCTAAGTTGGAATATACCCTTCAGTATATCGCCCAGGCTTGGTTGAAACTGAATGATTATGATTCATACCTATCTATATTAAAGGAAGGTTTTGAGTTGTTCCCTAAGTCACCCTATTTTTTCCCACGACTGATGGATTACTATATGACTAAGGGAAACTATAAGAAAGGACTATCGATAGCTGAGGAAGCTCTGCAGACCGACAGTCTGAACGGACTCTTCCTATTGGCCAAATCCACCATGCTGCTCAATCTGGGACGTAATGCCGATTGTCTGGAGACCAGCGAGCGTCTGATCAAGGTGGACAATCAGATGGCAGAGGCCTACTACAATGCTGGTACTGCCTGTCTGAACATCGCCCTCGATATGGACTCTCGCCGTCAAAAGAAGCAGATCAGGAGAATGTATCAGAAAGCTCAGCCTTTTATGGAGTCGTATCGTCTGCTGATGCCCGAAGCAAAAGACAAATGGGGACCTTCACTCTATCGGATCTACTTTAATCTCAACTTAGGAAAACAGTTTGACGAGATAGATAAAATCTTAAAGAAATAAAAAAGATTGCCCGTTTCCATACGTGTTTGCCGATTTCTTACTATCTTTGTGGATTAGAAACAATTTATCCAATCTAAAACAAGTAAAAGATAAGAATTATGGCAGACAATGCACAACTGATTGCTCAGTGCGAGGCACGGGCTAAAGAATGGCTTTCTCCAGCCTTTGACGAGGAGACACGTAA
>JAEEGL010093266.1_pt1 | contig 17492 bp, 17 predicted proteins | sample 9134231 | NCBI WGS metagenome assembly JAEEGL01 (sample SAMN16246548, study PRJNA631951) | gut metagenome | biome: gut microbiome; feature: rumen; material: fiber-attached | host: Bos | place: Iran: Karaj | collected 2018-10 | reverse complement strand
CGTATGCTTTAAGGAGATTTCTTCTCTCTACGCTCATGGTATCGGGAAGAGTAAGGATTGCTCTGTAGCCCTTGGCTGCTGCAACTGCTGCAAGACCGATACCTGTGTTTCCTGATGTAGGCTCAATGATTGTTGCGCCGGGTTTGATCTTGCCGCTCTTCTCTGCATCCTCGATCATTGCAAGGGCAACTCTGTCCTTAACTGATCCGGCGGGATTTAAATACTCAAGCTTAGCAAGGATTGTAGCGTTTGCTACGCCAGCCTTCTTGCTGTAGCCGTTAAGCTGTAAAAGTGGTGTTCCCCCGATAAGTTCAAGTGCGCTCTGTTTGATGTCTGCCATAGTTTTTTCCTCCGTTTTCTTTTTTCTTATTTTCTTTTTCTTTAGTTTGCTAAATTGTTAAAAACCTATTACCTAGTTTGTTGATAGGAATTAAATGATTTAATGAAATTCTAACATAGTGCCCCGCAAAGTCAACCACAGAGCGACTTATAGCAGGATATAAGATTAACTTATCGGTGTAAAATTAACCATTCACTTCCTTCTCTGCAATAGCAAATACCCTTCCAAACTCACAGAGAAGATCATTTATTCCCTCTATTCCAACTGACAATCTCAAGGTCCTTTCGTTGATCCCGTTTTTCTCCAAAACTTCCTTCGGAACATCCGCGTGGGTCTGGGTTACGGGGTAAGTTATCAGTGTCTCCGTTCCTCCAAGACTCTCTGCAAAATAGATCAGCTGCACATTTCTAAGTATTGACTTGGCAAATTCCTCGCTGTCCACTTCAAAGGTCAGCATTGCGCCAAAGCCCCTGGCCTGCTTCTTCATGATTTCGTACCCGGGATGGTCCTCAAGACCGGGATAGATAACCTTAGTCACATGCTTGTTGAACTTAAGGAACCTTGCCAGCTTCAGGGCATTTTCCTGGGCTCTCTCAAGCCTTACCGCCAGGGTTCTGATTCCGCGAAGAATCAACCAGCTGTCAAAGGGGCTAAGGATTGCTCCGGTTGTCTTGTAGATGAAACGAAGTCTCTCATCGATCTCTTCATCCTTAACTACGATAAATCCGCCTATGGTGTCGTGGTGACCTCCCAGGAATTTGGTTCCCGAATGGATGACCACGTCCGCACCAAGGTCTAAAGGGTTTTGGAAATAGGGTGATAAAAAGGTGTTGTCCACCACCAGGAGAATTCCTTTTTCCCTGGTCACCTTGGACAGTTCCTCGATATCCGTAACATTCATCATGGGGTTCGTGGGCGTCTCAAGATACACCATCTTAGTATTTTCCTGGATCAGAGGGCGTATGTCAGAAGCGCTTAGATTGGCTGAAGTGTAGGTAAGACCGTTCTTTAAACTGATCTCGTTAAAAAGCCTGACGCTTCCGCCGTAGAGATCTGAATCTATGATGAAGTGATCACCGGGCTTTAAGAGCTCCATAAGAGTGGCAATTGCCGCCATTCCGCTGGAAAAAGCCAGTGCATCCCTTCCGTTCTCAAGATATCCCACAATTGATTCAAGCTGCTTCCTTGTGGGATTCTGAACTCTCGAATAATCGTATCCGGTACTCTCCCCAAGTCCCGGATGAGCAAAGGTGGCAGTCTGGTATATAGGAAAGCTGATGGCTCCGTACTGGTCCATAAGGCTCCTGTCCAGCTGCTGACACTTTGTATCTATGCTGCAATTTATTTCGGTACATCTGTTACAGCCGCTACAATCCATTTTTCATATCTCCCGTGTTTTCTTCTTTTTTCTTTTTCTTTTTCTTTTTTCTAATTCAAAAAAAATTATCAGCGGTCCTTGAAGGCCTCATATAACCTGTTCATTGCTGTCTCCAGTGTTGCCCTTGGACACGCCACATTGATCCTCTCGAAAAGAGCTGACTCTCTGCCAAAGATCACCCCTCCGTCAAGCCAGAGCTTTGCCTCATCTTCGATAAGTCTCTTAAGCTCCCGATAGTCCCCTGTGACCTTGGAGAAATCAAGCCAGATAAGGTAGGTTCCCTCAGGCTCTATGAGCTCGATCTTCGGTAGCTTCTCCTTAAGGAAATCCCTGATATAGCTGATATTTCCCTGCAGATATTGCAGAAGCTCCTCCACCCACTGCTCGCCTTTGTTGTAGCAGGATATGGCCGCCACCATTCCAAGGGCTCCGCCCTGGCTGTAGCCTGCGGCGTCATTCTGGAGTTTGAACTTATCAAGAAGCTCCTTGTTCCTTGATATTACGTTGGCCACCTGAAGACCTGCGATGTTGAAGGTCTTGCTGGGGGAAATACCAAGGATTGTGATATCCGCGTACTTATCTCCCAGTGTAAGGAAGGATGTATGCTTGTTGTCACCGTAGACAAAATCGCTGTGGATCTCGTCTGCGAAGATCTTCACATCATGCTTAAGGCAAATATCTCCAAGCCTTGTGAGCTCCTGCCTTGTCCACACTCTTCCCACCGGATTGTGGGGACTGCAGAGGATAAAAAGCTTAACCTTATTGTCTACGATCTTTTGCTCGAAATCCTCAAAATCTATGAAGTACTTGCCCTTCTCCCTGTCAAAAACAAGGTTACTTGACACGCATTTTCTCTTGTTCTGCTGAATGGTTGATCTGAAGGGATAGTAAACAGGCTCCTGAATGATGACGCTGTCACCTTCCTCCGTACAGGCCCTTACCGCAAGGGCGATGGAATACACAATTCCCGGAGTCACAAAGGTGTCCTCAGCCTTAATCTCAAATCCCTGTCTTCTTCTGTACCAGCCGCTAAGGGCTTCGAAGTAGTCCTCTTTGGGATCCGTGTAACCAAAGATTCCGTGGTCAACTCTCTTATGAAGATCCTCTAAGATTTCCTCCGGAAGGGGAAAATCCATATCTGCCACCCATAATGGAAGCAGGTCATCTCTGTGCTTGCGCTCCTTCTGGAAATCATACTTGATACATGAGGTGCCACGTCTGTCTACTATTTTGTCAAAATCGTATTTACTCATAAATTCATCTCCTGAAGGAGCTTCAGATATCCGTCAAGGCGCCTTAGTCCGTCGGGGACTGAGCCCGGCATCTCGAAGGCTGCTATCCCTTTTTCCCGAAGCTCGTATACTGCTCCGTCGCCGATTCTTGCGGCAAGGACAAAGTTACAGTCAAGGATTCCCTCTACTCCTCTCCTTAGCTGATTGACATCGTGATGACCGCCAAGGCACACCGGATTCACAAATCTCTGTTCAATTTCTTCGTAGTTCCCCGCTTCATCCACATCCACGATCAGGAAGCTCTCTGCTCTTCCGAAGTGCTGATCCACGTTCCTGTTGTCAGTGGAAGCCAGGGCCACTCTGTAGGATGGATTATCCATAAGCGCTCCTTAGCCGTGAGAAAATGTATTTTTCACATTGAGTCTGTTCTGATATACCAGCTGACTGTACTCAGATATACCCGGTACTCCAACTGCGTCGGCTCTGCAGTGGGCGCAGTGCCTGAAGACCTTGATGTGCTTCTCGGCTGCTTCCCTTGCGGCCTCTATTTGCTCGCAGGTAGGACGTGGCACGTCAGCGAGCTTGTGCTGAGGAATAAGAGGGATGATGTTGTAGATAAGCGCACCTGCTTCCTTCACAGTCCTTGCTATCGTCTCGATGTGATGGTCGTTGATGCCGGGAACCAGTACAGTATTTATCTTGAGGGTAACGCCTGCTGCCGCTACCTTCTTAATACCCTTAAGCTGGTTCTCGATAAGGATCCTGGCACCCTCTACGCCCTCGATCTTCTCACCGTGATAAATGATGTAGTCATTGAGCTTGGCCTCAATCTCCGGATCCACCGCATTGACGGTAACTGTCAGGGTATCCACACCGGATTCGATCAGTTCATCGGCTCTCTCATAGAGCATCAGACCGTTGGTGCTCATGCACTTAAGAAGCTCAGGATGTGTCTTGTCGATCTCTCTGAAGGTCTCAAAGGCATAATCCGTAAAAAGCGTATCTCCAGGGCCTGCAATTCCCGCAACCTTGATGCTGGGAACCAGCTCCACCGCTCTGTTTATAAATGTACTTGCTTCCTTTGGGGAAATAATCTTGGATGTTACTCCCGGACGCTGCTCCACATCATTTACCGACCTGTCACAGAATCTGCAGGCGATGTTGCAGCCGGGGCTTACAGGAAGATGAATTCTTCCCGCATTGAATTTGCACCCCCCAAAGCAGGGGTGATTTCTCTCAAGTTCCTCGATAGATCTAGCCATAATACTCCTCCCATTCTCCTCGATATACCACGCAGCCCCTTAGAATCTCTGCTTGGTGCTGGTCTCCAGCTGTGTGACCTTCCCCGCATGTACTGTGATGGTCACTGTTCCATACTCGATGCCTTCAACCTTTTCTCTGATCTGCTGCCAGATCTGCTCCTCCGGATCAGGGAGTTTTACCACATTTTCCCTTGCCATGCCAATTCTCCTACCCTTTTCTTTTTCTTTTTTCTTTTTCTGCCGTTCTCACATCCCTTTTTCACTGTGTCGCTTTAATCCGACTAACATGATGGGATTTGTAAGTAATTATGTAGATGATACAGTCCGCATAGGCTCTCTGTCAAGAAGTATTTTACTTATAGGGAAATATAAGGATTAGTTATCGGGGGAGGATTTATACCAAACAGAACCGTCCCCATTGGTATAAATCCTCCCCCTCAGTATAGAAATGTCATTCGTCAGATTTCAAGTGTCATTCGTCAGAAATTCATCACAAATAAATCATTTTAGTATATACTACTAACGGCTTATATGGAAAAATGCCTAAATAGTATAAACAGGGATGGTGCAATAATGAACAATTTTCTGGTTAAACCTGATGCCTTAAAATAAGAGCAAAAGAATTTGAATCTGCGGCGGATAATCTACTAATTTCTATGGATGAAATTATCGATGTTAATGAAAGTCTGGACTCATCACTGGCAAAAGAAGTCGGTTTCAAAGGCGATGTTTATTCTGGAAGTATGGGACCTGATGATATCCTATCTGACATAGCTGCTGTTAACTTGTATAATCGCATGATGAATAGCGAAAATGGCAATTTTTGGCAAGTTATGACTGAATACAATATAGGAGAATCTAATGGATCCATAAACTCTGTTGATGAGTTCTTGAAATACTATGGAGACGGAGATATTGAAAAAGGATTAGAATATATTAAAAACACATTGGATGATCCTTCAATTGGCACTAGTCAAGTAGTGAAAAAGGTAAGTCCACTTAAAGTAGCTGAAAAATATCAAGAATTCTTAAATTACTTAGAAGAACACAGGACAAAATAACATGGAAAATACCAACAAAAAACCCCTGATCACATCAATCATCGCCGTCTGGCTCATCGTCATCGCACCGATTGCCAAATTTGTTTTTAAGCTCGTAAGTCATTACTACAACGGCACCTACGCAGGCTTCAACAATTCAGAGCTGATCTACGGAATGGATGCCGTTAATTACGATCTCGGAATCATGCAATCTATAGGACTGTTCCTTGTAGCATTTGAGATTATTCTTATGGTTGTTGCCATCATCTACACAACCTGGGCTGTCACTCGTATTCATGCCCGCAGGGACGAGGAGTCAGCGAAGGTAATGTAATTTCCTTCATGCTGCTTACTCTCATACATAGCTTTATCCGCTCTCTGCAGAATATCAGAAAAAGATTCGTGCTCGGGGTCGCTGCAAATTGCCGCCCCGGCGCTGACCTGAAGTTTCCAGTCAGTCATACCTTCTATGGACACCTTGTCCAGATTGGCAAAGAGTCTGTCCATCACTATTTTTCCCAGATCATTACTGTTAGCACCGGCTGCATAGGCCACAAATTCATCGCCGCCCATTCTGAACACAACATCGGAATCCCTGAAGTTATCCCTGAGGGTATGGGCAAGTGTTATGATCACCTTATCGCCCATGTCATGACCATAGGTGTCGTTGACATATTTAAAATGGTCTGCGTCAAACAGAAATACCATTCCGCAGATACCATCACGCATGAGCTCATATATACGGCTCTCTCCGCCGCTTCTGTTAAGGATGTTCGTGAGCTTATCGGTCTCAGACATGCGCTTGAACATCTCCTGTCTCTTTCTGTCCTCATCAATTGACTCAATAGCCCAGATTATCTTTTCCGGGTTATCGTTACTATCCCTGCTTACTACAATGAAATGCATTCGAACCCATTTGCCTTCCCGGTCCAGGAATTCATGGGATATGCTATTCAGGCCTCTGATCCTTTCAGGCAGAGTCTCAAGGTCCATGAACTGCTCAAGAAGAGGTCTGGAAGCCTCAGTAGCAATAAGCTCTGCTATTTCTTCCTTGGTCGCTACGATTTTGTTATTACCCTCCGCAAAGACACCTTCTTTTATGAGCTTATTTCTTATGGACTTAACGCTTCCCTTCTTAAGATCCATTATCTCCATCGTGGAGTATACATCTGCAATGGCGCCAATCTCGCCGTGAAGCTCCCCGGCTTCCCTATGTTTCCTGAGATAAACACTGATAATAACGGCAAAAACAATTAGAAGCAGCGCAAGCACAACTGCCGATATGACAAATATATACTTGATATTTCCAAGCACCTCTTTTTCACTGAGAATCAGCACAGAATACCAGCTCTTGTTCAGCTGGCGGCAAAAAACAATCTCTCTTCCGTTTCTGCCGTTGATGGTAAACACCTCTTCCTCATGATTGAGAACTGAGGAAATAAGCCTTTTATCATATTCATCCGCTGCATTCAGAAAAACATTTTTACCAACCTTGGATTCATCTGAATGAGACACGATCATGCCGCTCTTATCCACGATCATAGTGGCATCAACCTTGTTGGCCTCCTGTTGTGATGCCTGAAGTTCCTGAATTCCATCCAGGGATATATCCATGGAAATAACGCTCTGTCCGTCGTCAAGGAGCTTGCTGACAGACAGAACCATGTTATCCTGCTGTAGATTATGATAGGGCTTAACAAAAGTGATCTCGCCTCCCGCTGCCTTGGCCTCGGTATACCAGGGGCGCTTGGAAGGAGAAAAATCTGCAGGCGGATCCCAGTCAGCCCCATCCAGAAATTCTCCTCTGATGTAGCCGTATATTCCCCTGTTGTTGCTATCCACAACAGATGTAAAAACCCCGGACTCTTCCTGAAGGAAAGCCTGAATCTCCTCATTGGATTGTCCGTTATCTATCATATGCTTCACCTGTTCGGAGGCAAAAATAACCGCATCCCTTGGAGTATCAAGATAGAACTCCACGTCCCGGAACATCTGAATGGCATTGTTGTTCCACAGGTTTATCATATTTTGTCTGGAAACATTGTACAAAGAATAAAAGACCGCAATAATCACAGCTGTCACAAGTATTATCCCTGTGGCAAACGCAATTATCGGTCCTTTGTCCTTTGTCTGTTTAACCATAAGCAAAATCCTCACTTATGTTCCTATTTTAATATAACGTCATTACGTTAACAAATTAAAGGTTTATTAAGTTATTTTCGTTAATTTCTAAGATTCCCTTAATAAGGGATTTATAATTGACTGATAAAATATAGTTGAAAAAATATGTAGAGTTGTCACCCTTACGTTCACGGATGAAAGGAGAGGTGGAAATGAAGGCTCTGTCAAAGATAATGTATTTTATCATCGGACTGTTGGTCCTTATCTGCGTGATCATAGTCCTGTGCGGCAAGAACCCCGAGCTCAAGAACGGACTCAAGACAGTATCGGAGGAAATTGCAGCAAATATGGCAAGCAGCGAAGAAGCCATCGTCGCTACTGCTGCCGCTACTGAAGAAGCTACAGTGGAGGAAGTTCAGACCGCATCACCTGAACCGGCCGTACCCCAGCAAGTTGCAGAAGTACCTGCCCCTGTTGCCGCTGGGGAACCACAACCGGCAGCTGCTACAGAAACTTCACAGGCACCAACGGAAGAATACGCGGCAGCCGCTGCCAGCGAAACAGTTGAGAATTCCCAGGAGACATACCTGTCCCAACCAAGAGGGGACAGTCCCCATTAACAAATTGTGAACTTCGTAGATAAACGGAAGACTATGTTGTTCACAGTTTGTTGATGGGGACTGTCCCTTTTTCACTCTTTTCGCTTATTCTTTAGTTATATCAGCTCCGAAGTATTTAATAGAAATCTCTGAGAGCTTGCCCTCCTGGCGAAGCTCTGCAATAGCCTTGTTGATAGCCTCTCGCAGGGTATCATTATCATTGCCCTTGGCAAGCGGGATCGCATAATTGGTGACTTCGGGATCGATGGCTGCAACCTTAAGCTCGGTTGTTCCGGTGGATTTGAAATAATCCTGAGCTGAAGTGTTGGCATTGATGGTTGCGTCCACAGTTCCGTTGAGAACCAGTGTCATGGTCTCGCCCAGGGTGTCCACGTTGGATACCGTAGCTCCATACTCCTTGCCCATAGCCTCATAGGTTGAACCTGCGGAGTTGGCGGTTGTAAGACCTGCAAGATCCTCAAAGGATGTGATCTTCTCGCTAGTTGCCAGTGTGATAACCACCGCATGATCATAGGCATAAGGATCGGTAAAATCATAAGTGCCCTTCCTATCCTCTGTAACATCAACGCCGTTGGCCATCATATCGAAGGTTCCTGTGGATACGCCTGTAAGTCCTCCGTCGAAGGGAACCTCCTTGAAGTCCGCCTCAACCCCGAGCTTTTCTGCGATGGCTGCTGCCACCTCAACATCAAAGCCCACCAGTTCATCGGTGTCAGGATCATGATATGTAAAGGGAGACCATACTCCCTCAGTTGCTATTGTTATCTTACCTGCAGCCTTGATCCTGGACAGGTGATCCTCTCCTGTAGCTGTGGCGGTATCATCACCTTCAACAACAGTGGTATCCGTCGTCACCTTGTCCCCACATCCTGCAAGTAATGTGCCTGCCAGTGCCGCAATCAGAAATAAAGACATTTTCTTTTTCATAATTGTTACCCCTCTCTCCTGTAATATTTCGCTGGTTAAATTGTACGCAATCTTATTCTATATGCTTACTTAAGGTCGTGTCAACTCGATTTTTGTTATGTACCTGTCATTTTTTGTAACTGCCGTAGCTTATATGACCCCAAACAAGCCTCAGCCAACCACCTTCAGGAACTCTTTGGTCTTATCTTCTCTTGGATTCCCGAACAACTGTGAAGGGCTTCCTTCCTCAACCACCACGCCGTCAGCCATGAATACCACATGGCTCGAAACCTCTCTGGCAAAAGACAGCTCATGAGTCACCACGATCATCGTCATGCCCTCTGCTGCCAGCTGCCTCATGACCTGCAGCACCTCGCCCGTAAGCTGCGGATCCAGCGCCGAAGTTGGCTCATCGAAATAGATAACCTCAGGATCTGTGGCCAGCGCCCTTGCAATAGCCACTCTCTGCTGCTGTCCTCCCGAGAGCTGGCTTGGATAATACTCCTCATACTCGCTCATTCCAACCTTGGCGAGCACCTCCCGTGCCTTTTTCTCCGCCTCTTTCCTATGGATCTTTCTTCCTGCGGTAAGTCCCAGAGTCACGTTCTCAAGGACATTTTTGTTGGCAAAAAGGTTGTAATTCTGGAATACAAATCCTGTCTTTTTCCTGATAGCTGCGATATGAGCACCGGACTCATCGTCAAGCTCGTAGTCTTTGCCGTCAAAGACCATATGCCCGATATCAGCATATTCAAGAAAATTTATGCAGCGAAGAAGCGTTGTCTTTCCCGAACCGGAAGCCCCGAGGATTGAGACCACGTCCCCTTTATTTACCGTAAGATTGACTCCCTTAAGGACCTGTCTGTCCCCAAAGGTCTTATGAACATCCGTTATTTCAAGTAATGCCATGCTCTCACCTCCTTACTTTCTGACGCCGTAGCTTCCAAGCACCTTCTCGCCCTTTTTCTGAATAAAGGTGAGAACCGTGCAGAAGATAAGGTAGATAAGTGCCACCTCGATGTACAGCGGAAAATAGTTGTAGGACTGGCCTGCGATCTGCTTGGTCCTGGTGAACATCTCAACAACCGTGATGCTGGAAGCCAGAGACGTATCCTTCACCATGCTGATAAGAGCATTAAATAGCGATGGAAAAGCGGTCCTGAAGGCCTGGGGCAGAATGATATGCCACATGATCTGCATATAGCTAAGTCCCACGCAGTAGCCCGCTTCCAGCTGACCGATGGGCACCGCCTCCATGGCAGCACGCATAGTCTCAGCGCTGTAGGCACCCTCATTTATTGTAAAAACGATCACCGCCATCAGGAAGGGATTGGAATGGATCCCCAAAAGCGGCAGTCCGTAGAAGGCCACCATCAGCTGAACCAGCAGCGGCGTTCCTCTAATTATCCATATGTAGAATCTGCAGATTTCCTTGACCACAGGCACCTTGGCGAACTGGGCCATAGCCACAAACACCGCCAGGATCGTGGACAGTATGAAGGCTATCATGGCAAGGGGCAGAGACACCTTAAGGCCATATTCCAGTATTTTGGGAAAAGAACTAATAAGCAGATCCCAGGTTTTCTCATTAAACATAGATTATCCTCATTATGATCAAAAAACTTCACCGTCAGAACTTCTTTAATTCCGAATATGCCATCGGCACCGCAATAAACAGTGACAACACATCTGCCGTAGCCTGGGCCATCTCAACGCCCATAATTCCGAATAACTGCGGCAGTATCAGAATCATAGGGATGAAACAGAAGCCGTTTCTTGCCGACGCAGTGATCGATGCCTTGATACCCTTACCAATTGACTGCAGCATCATATTGCTGATAACAATTGCTCCTGACAGGGGCAGTGTCCCCGACATGAAGCGAAGAGCGGCAGTTCCTACCTCCACCGCAGCAGGATCCTTGGTAAAGAAAGCGATGATATTGCCTGCAAAACCAAAGCACACCGCTCCTATGATTATCAGAAAAACAGTCGAATACTTAACGCAGAAGCTAAAGCCCTCTTTTACCCTTGCTGTAAGCCCTGCGCCGTAGTTAAAGGAGCAAACCGGCTGATAGCCCTGACCGAACCCGATAAGGGCCGAAGCCATCATCATCATGATCCTGCCTGCAACAGACATTCCTGCGATCGCAGCATCAGCGCCGATTGCTCCCGCAGTCCTGTTAAGAAGAAGCGTTGATATTGCAGCCAGACCCTGACGAAACAGTGAGGGCGCACCGCCGTTGATGATCTCAACAATATAGTGCCCGTTGATATGCACATTTTTGATACTGAGCTTGATATTCTCTCCCTTGCTGGTTCCCACAAGGAGCACGATGAAGCTGGTGATCTGTCCCATAACCGTGGCAATGGCCGCACCCTTGACCTCCATATGAAACACAAGGATGAGAAGCGGATCCAGCGCCATGTTCATCACCGCGCCGCACATAAGGCCGATCATGGCATAGACAGCGCTTCCCTGGAACCTTAGCTGATTGTTTATAACGAACTGAGCCATCATAAAGGGTGCGCCTATCAGGATGATCCTCATGTAGTCCTTGGTAAACTGCATTGTTGTAGGCGTTGCCCCCAGGAAATTAACTATGGGTTCGATAAAAACATTTCCCATCACAGCGAAGAACACTCCCACGATAAGAGCCATTGCAAAGCCCGTGGAAACCATCTCGTCCGCCTCCTTGTGATTGCCGGCGCCCAGCATTCTGGACAGGTAATTACCTGAGCCGTGGCCAAAGAAAAAGCCAAAGGCCTGAATAATCGCCATAACTGTGAAAACCAGTCCCACCGCCGCCGTAGCTGCAGTGTTTATCTCATATCTGTCCGATACCCTTGCCACGAAGAATGTGTCCGCCGTGTTGTAGATAGCCGTAACCATCATACTGATGATGGTCGGCACCGACAGGGACAGTATCAGCTTTGGCACCGGGGTTTTGGTCATATAATCCCTTCTTGAACTTGCCTTAGACATAAAAAAACATTTTTTCCTTCCGAAACATTTATCTTCAATTGTCTATACTACTAGAAAAGCATATAATAGTGAAGATAAATTTATAACCTCAAGGAGGCGAATTATGGAAAAAATCGGTATTGTTTTCGGTTGTTTCATCCCCATGCATAAGGGACACGAATCCCTCATCAAAAGAGCACTGGATGAGAACGACAAAATGATCATAGGCGTATGCGGCTACAGAGCCGACAGAGGCAGAGATTTCCTGGATTTTGAATCCCGCTACAGACTTGTACAGGAGATGTTCGCTGAAAAAGACAACGTCATTGTAGTTCAGATAGATGACAAGAAGCTTGGACTTGACGGAACCTTCACTCATGACAACTGGGTTCTGTGGGGTAACGAGCTCTTTTCCCAGGCCAAAAGAAAGCCCGATGATGCAGAGTACAACTGGTACACCGGCGAGCAGTCCTATATCGACAAATTAAGTGTTATCTATCCTACTCACAAATTTACCCTGGTAGACCGTGAGATCATCAAGGCTTCCGGCACAGAGATCAGAAAGAGTCCCGCCATCCACTCCGATGACATCAACGACTTTTTCAAGAGCTATCTTCGCAAAAACGGCAAGCTCGACATCCCCGAGTCAGAATTCAATATGGACCTCATCATCTCCAGCCTCTTAGAGACTGATTTGTACAAGTTCTCAATGGGTCAGGCTATCTATCACCACTTCCCTGACTACACCACAACCTGGTCCTTCAAGTGCAGAAACAAGGACGTGTACTTCACTCCCGAGATGGTGGATGAGATCAAGCGTCAGATCTACGCTTACTGTGACCTTCATTTCAATGAGGACGAGCTGACTTACCTTGCAAATATCAAATGGATCAAGAAATCCTACGTTGACTTCCTTCGCCTGTGGCACCCTCGCTACGAAGACTTCACCATCAGCACCGACGCTGAGTGCGGCCTTTCCATCGAGACCAACGGAACCTGGCTCAACACCTCAATGTACGAGATTCCCACACTGGCAATTGTCAACGAAGTTTACTTCAGAATGAATTATGATTACAAGGAGCTGTATGCTTCCTTCGAGGAGAAGCTGGATGAGAAGATTAAGCTCCTTACCGAAGGAACCTACAACATCGGAGCCTTCAGTGAGTTCGGCCTTCGCAGAAGACTCTCCGCTCAGGCTCAGGAGCTGGCGGTTATGAGACTTCGCGACTCCGACCTTGGCAGCTCCAAGTTCGTTGGAACCTCCAATGTATATCTTGCCAAAAAATGCGGCGTAACTCCCGTAGGAACCATGGCCCACGAGTGGATCATGTGCGTAGGTCAGGGTAACCACAAGCACAATCCCGCCTACTCCAACTGGTACGCTCTTGATGCATGGGTAAAAGAGTACGGAGTCCTGAATGGAACCGCTCTTACGGATGCCATCACAACAGACTGCTTCCTTAGAGACTTCCAGCTGACCTACTCAACTCTTTTCTCAGGTGTAAGACATGACTCAGGAGACCCGATCGAATGGGGCGAGAAGATGATAGGGCACTACGAGAGCCTTGGCATTGATCCTAAGACCAAGACACTGCTCTTTAGTGACAGCCTTGATTTCGAGAGAGCCAGCAAGATCTTTGCTCACTTTAGCGGCAAGGCAAGAGTTGCCTTCGGAATCGGAACCTACATTGCCAACGACACCAAGGTTCCTGCCCTCAACATCGTTATGAAGACCACAGCCTGCAACGGACAGGATGTTGCCAAGATCTCAGATGTTGCCGGCAAGGGAATGTGCAAGAACCCCGCATATGTAGAGTATCTTCAGAGATGTATCGACTGGCGTATGGAGCACGAAGCCTGATTATGAGGTGAGAAAATGAGTGAGATTCTTAAAGATTTTAATGCAGAAAAAGAAATAGAAAATATCGTAGCCTGGATCAGGGACTGGTTTGAAAACAACGGTCCAAAGGCCAGCGCCGTTATTGGCCTGTCGGGAGGCAAGGACTCAACCATAGTTGGTGCCCTCCTTGTTAAGGCCCTTGGCAAAGACAGAGTTGTGGGCGTTCTCATGCCCGACGGCGAGCAGAAGGACATCGCTGATTCCAAAAAAGTTGCTGAGATTCTCGGCATCAAGAGCTATGTGGTAAATATTTCCGCAGCTTGCGAAGGTATGAAGAAATGCCTTGGAGATGCAGGCGTGGAGCTTGGTAAGGACGCTGTCATCAACACTCCGCCCCGTATCCGTATGACTACACTGTACGCAATTGCCCAGTCTCTTCCCATGGGAGGCCGTGTTGCCAATACCTGCAACGCCTCCGAGGATTATGTGGGCTATTCAACCAAGTACGGTGATGCAGCCGGGGACTTCAGCCCCTGTGCTAATTACTGCGTAACCGAGATGAGAGCCATCGGCGATGCCCTGGATCTCCCTACAGAGCTTATCCACAAGACTCCCTCCGACGGACTGTCGGGAATGTCTGATGAGGACAAGCTTGGATTTACCTATGACGCCCTTGATAAGTACATCAAGACCGGCGTCTGTGAAGACGAAGAATTAAAAAAACGTATTGACCATTTACACGACATCAATCTGCACAAGCTTAAGGTCATCCCTACATACGCAAGACAGTAAGGAGGATTTTACATGAAAACCATGCTTACACTAATGCAGGAAGCCATGGACAAGGCTGTTGAGAATAAGGAAGTAGCCGGTGTTTCTGCTCTTGCCATCAAGGACGGCAAGGAACTTGTTTTTGCCAGGAGCGGCCACTGTGATATTGCGGCAGGTAAGGCAATGGAGCGCAGTACCATCTGCCATCTCTATTCCCAGACCAAGCCCATTACCGCTGCAGCTGCTATGATGCTGGTTCAGGACGGAATTATCGACATGGGACAGCCCGTTGGTGATTTTATAGACAGCTTCAGGAATCAGGTCTATGTGGAGAACGGCGTAGTTAAGCCTGTTCCCGCTGAGAATGCCATGAGGATCCACGATCTTTTGAACATGACCTCGGGCCTTACCTATCCCGGAAACCTCTCCCAGACTGAGGTTAAGACGGGTTATCTTTTCCACGATATGATTAAAAGGTTCAAGGACTGCGATACCACAGAGGATGCTAACGACTATCTGGATGCAGATAATCTGGGATTCTCACTGTCCAGGACTCCGGACCCTTCCAAAGGAATGATGAGCACCATGGAATTTGCCACAGAGCTTGGCAAGATTCCGCTTCTCTTTATTCCGGGAACCCACTTCAGATATGGAACCAGCGCTGATGTCCTTGGCGCTGTTATCGAGAAAGCATCCGGAATGAGCTTTGGAGAATTCCTGCAGGCAAGGCTTTTCAAGCCCCTGGAGATGAAGGATACCTTTTTCCAGGTGCCTGGGGACAAGCTCCCTCGAATGTCCAAGATCTACAAAAATGTTGACGGAGAGCTCCGTGAGTTCCACGGCAACCGCCTTGGTGTCAGAAGCGACGGCAAGGAAAATGCCTTTGAATCCGGCGGCGCAGGCCTCTACTCAACCCTTGACGACTACGCCAAGTTCGGTCAGATGCTCCTTAATGGCGGCACCTACAAGGGCCAGGAGATACTTAAGCCCAGAATGGTTCAGTATTTTACAAACGGCAAGCTGGAAGCCCATCAGCAGGCTGACATGGATATGTGGCAGGGCCTTGAAGGCTTCTCCTACGGCAACCTTATGCGTGTTATGAAGGATCCCGAGAGATCCGTGCTTGTGGGAAATAAGGGTGAATACGGCTGGGACGGCTGGCTGGGAGCATACTTTATGAATGATCCGAGCAATAACCTGACGTTCATTATGATGACGCAGATGTTTGATTATGGAACAGGGACGCTGACGAGGAAACTGAGAAATATTATAATGAATAACATTTAAAAAAGGGGGACAATCCTGTTGATGAACAGGACTGTCCCCCTAATTACAGTTTAATTCAGTGCATTCTTGATATCTTCAATAAGATCTTCCTTATCTTCCAATCCACAAGAAATTCTCACAAGTCCTGCCGGGATTCCTGCTGCCTCCAGCTGCTCATCTGTGAGCTGTCTGTGGGTAGAAGTAGCGGGATTCAGGCAACAGCTTCTTGCATCTGCAACATGGGTCTCGATGGCAAATACCTTAAGTTTTTTCATGAAGCTCTCTGCAGCTTTCCTTCCGCCCTCAAGCTCGAAGGATACAACTCCGCAGCCGCCGTTTGGAAGATACTTCTTTGCCAGCTCGTGATACTTGTCAGACTCAAGGCCGGGATAGTTAACCTTTTTAACCTGAGGCTGCTTTTCAAGGAACTGTGCTACAGCAAGGCCGTTCTCAACGTGCTTGGGCATACGAACATGGAGGGACTCAAGACCAAGGTTCAGAATAAATGCGTTCTGAGGTGACTGGATACAGCCAAAGTCTCTCATAAGCTGTGAGGTACACTTGGTGATGAAAGCGCCTTCTTTTCCGAACTTCTCAGCATAAACGATGCCGTGATAGGATTCATCGGGAGTTGTAAGTCCGGGGAACTTGTCTGCGTGTGCCATCCAGTCGAATTTACCGGAATCAACGATAGCACCGCCTACAGCTGCTCCGTGGCCGTCCATGTATTTTGTTGTTGAATGAGTTACGATATCTGCGCCCCACTCGATAGGTCTGCAGTTAACAGGTGTGGGGAAGGTGTTGTCAACTACAAGAGGAACGCCATGAGCATGTGCTACCTTGGCGAACTTCTCGATATCAAGAACTGTAAGGGCAGGGTTGGCGATTGTCTCACCGAACATTGCTCTTGTGTTGTCCTTGAATGCAGCGTTCAGCTCCTCTTCGCCGGCATCCGGAGATACGAAGGTTACCTCGATGCCCATCTTAGCCATGGTTACGGCGATGAGGTTGAAGGTGCCGCCGTAGATTGAGGAAGAAGCTACGATATGGCTTCCGCACTCACAGATATTGAACAGGGCAAAAAAGTTAGCTGCCTGTCCTGATGAAGTGAGCAATGCTGCGCATCCCCCCTCAAGTGCTGCGATCTTGGCAGCTACATGGTCGTTGGTGGGGTTCTGAAGTCTTGTGTAGAAGTAGCCTGAAGCCTCCAGATCAAAGAGCTTGCCCATATCCTCGCTGGTATCATATTTAAAGGTTGTAGACTGTACAATGGGAACCTGTCTTGGTTCACCATTGCCGGGACGATAGCCGGCCTGCACGCATTTTGTGCCAATCTTCTTGTTTTCCATTTTATGTTTCCTTTTTCTTTTTAGATTTTCTTTTTGCCGTATTATATGATCAGAGAAGGTGTGCTCTAAGTTCCTCACCGCTCTTGTCTGAAAGATATGCCGGAGGGATGTCGAGGATAGTCTTGCAGCCTGTCATGCCCTCTTTTTCCATTCTGAAAGCAGCTCTTGCAACTGCTACAAGAACACTGGTGGTGAACTCAGGGTTGGAATCAAGCTTAAGGCTGTACTCGATGATGTGATTGTGCTCCTTGTTAGCGCCGGTCTTGCCGCTTCTGAATACGAAGCCGCCGTGAGCCATTCCGCTGTGATTTGTAAGAAGCTCCTCTTCGCTGATAAAGTGAACGGTTGTGTCATAATCAGCAAAATAGTTGGGCATCTCCTTGATCTCTTTTTCCACTGCAGCTG
>JAEEGL015210288.1_pt1 | contig 17493 bp, 11 predicted proteins | sample 9134231 | NCBI WGS metagenome assembly JAEEGL01 (sample SAMN16246548, study PRJNA631951) | gut metagenome | biome: gut microbiome; feature: rumen; material: fiber-attached | host: Bos | place: Iran: Karaj | collected 2018-10 | reverse complement strand
GGCACCCTGCCGCCCGTCGGCTGCCGCCTGGGCGAAGCCGAGGGCCAGGCGGCCCTGCTGACCGACCTCGCGGCCGACGCCGACCGCGACGGATTCTTCCTGGTCGAGGTGCAGCAGATGCTTGTCCACGGCCGACCGCATCTCGACGCCCGCGGCGAACGGGTGGCGCCGGCGGCCTTCACGGTTGTCGACGGAAGGCTGGCCCTGGCGGACGCCCGCTTCGGCGACGACAGGTGCGGCTGGGCCCTCGTGCGCCGGCAGCAGAGCCGCTGCTCGTCCCAGCGCCTCGTCACAGGCTGCAGCCTCTACGAAGCCTACACGACGGCCGAGGCCCTGGAGCGCGCCGCCGCCTCCTACGGCGGTTTCACCCCGCCATAGAGGCTGACGGCGGCTTCACGTGAATATGCTTTTTAAACGTTAATTGCCGTGAATTAGACCGTGAATTATCGTGAATTGACGAATATGATTGTCGGCAATTGACGTTTTGATATTTAACATGAATACCCATAAATGACCATGAATTAATTTATGGTAAATTCATGATAATTCGTGTTTTATAATATATCTTTCCTTGTGTTTGTGTGCATGTCTGGAAATTTATGTATCTTTGCACCGACGAAAACACAATTAAAACCATAAATAATATGAAACACACAAAGAAACCATTGGCCTTTATTTGACAATTACCTGTAATACAAGTCAAATATACATTCAAACGAACTGCACTAAATAATTGTTTTTTGATGGTATGAACAATAGATTTCTTCTATTTCTGGCCCTGTGTTGCTATAACATATCGAGTGGTATTGCCCAAACAGACACTATTCGCTATTGTGACCCTTGGTATTTGTTTCACGAGTATGAGTCTCAATCGGTTCACGATATTATAACAGGTGGGTGGGAAAATAATGGTAATAATTATATTCAGTATTCTCTACCTGACAGCAACACACAAGTCTACGGCATTGCTCATACTAGTGCCAACTTTCCTTTTCATAGAGAGTGTGCGCCAGGGATGTATCTATATCGACAATTGTCCTATGGGCCAATCCCAGACGTGTCTTTTGTCGACTCGGCGGATATTTTCAACGTAAAAACAGTCTATTTCCAATACGAGTATGACACGGGGTGTCTTATTTCGCCGTGTCACGAGTTCTATTTTGACAGGCCTTATGGTGTCGAGGATATCTCTATGGATTTCTTTATTACACATTATTGGGATAATGACCGATATTATAATTTGTATTCTTTGTTTGATTTTGATTTTGACTCAATGTGTGAAAACTGGTATGCGACCATTGCATTAAAATTACCTTATTTGCCTGGATATAATTATGAAGGAACAGCAACTGCAATTACACTACCTTCTTTTATAGAAGAAAACCAGTCATATTCTTGGGGTGGTTTGTTCCCGATAGTGCGGTTACGGTGTGTGACGCCGGAGCTGCGGCTGGAGGGTCGCGGACACCTTACGGCCACGGTGAGCTGGCAGACGGTGGAGCAGCCCGAGCTGTTCGAGCTGGCCATCGGCGAGTACTCGGCAGGCCCCGGTGCGGCCACCGTTATCCCAGTGGCAGACAGCCTGCGTTCCTATACCTTTACCGACCTCGAGCCCGGCGTGATGCTGGGGGTGTGGGTGCGCAAAGGGTGCCGTTATACTACCCCGGGTTACGACACGATAGCCTACAGCGACTGGAGCCACCCCGTGGGTTTTATGGCTCTGGGATTGGACGAGGTGGGCGACGGGCCCGACTTCACGGTGAGCCCCAACCCGGCGCACGGCACGGCGCAGGTCGCGCTGCCGGAGGCTGCCCTGGGCGGACGCCTGACGCTCTGCGATTTGGCGGGACGCGAACTAGCGGCGCAGACCGTCGCGGGGCCCACAGCACGGCTCGACATCGGCACGCTGCCGGCAGGTATCTACCTGGTCAAGCTGGTCACCCCGACGGGCGTCAGCACCCGTCGCCTGGTGGTGGAGTGACGTAGGCGGTTGCTTCACGTGAATATGCTTTTTAAACGTTAATTGCCGTGAATTACCGTTAATTATCGTGAATTAACGAATATGATTGACGGCAATTGACGTTTAATGTTTAACATGAATGACCAGGAATTAGCCATGAATTAATTGTGTTTTAAGACGTGAATTAAACCGTGAATTACCGTGAATTGACGAATATGATTGACGGCAATTGACGTTTTAATATTTAACATGAATGACCAGGAATTAGCCATGAATTAATTGTGTTTTAAGACGTGAATTAAACCGTGAATTATCGTGAATTGACGAATATGATTGACGGCAATTGACGTTTTGACATTTAACATGAATGACCATGAATTAGCCATGAATTAATTTATGGTAAATTTATGATAATTCGTGTTTTATAAAAAAACTTTTGTTTATGTCAGGATATTTATGTATGTTTGCATTGGAGAAGTATTTATCCTTCTTGCCATAAGAATATGAAAAAGAAAATTTTACTTGTTATTTTTGCTTTGTTTGTGACGATGCAGGTCGCCGCGCAGCGGTTCGAATGGGTGCGCGGATTCGCCCCGGGCGAAAATGTCACCACCGTCGGTGCGGTCACCGACAGCCTGGGCAACCTCTACATCCTGGGCTCCATCAACTTCAACACCAGCTGGGAGAACGGCAGCCGCCTGCTGCCCATCAATCCCCACAATTATGCCCGCGACATCGGCGACGTGCTGATTGCCAAGATTTCGCCCGACGGCGACCTGGTGTGGCACAAGGTCATCCACGGCAATCTTACCGGTTCCGAACCGCACGACATCAAACCCCTCGGCGACACCGCCTTCGCATGCCTCGTCACCATGCCGCTGGCCAATCAAGACTGCTATCTTTACTATCTTGACACCATGGTCCACGAGACCTGGGACCGTGTCTCACCTATAACCGAAACACCTTACCCAGACTACCCCATAAGCACACACGGGTTTGATATTGGCACCTGCCTGGCTCTAATCACATTCGACTTCGACGGCAATGTGTTGGAACAGCATTTCCTCAACATAAGTTTCTTGGACAAATACGGGGAAGACATAACTCGTGTTCCGCTTCCTTATGAAACACCCTGGTATCACACCACTGATATAACGTATCCTTCGTTCGCCATCGACGGCGATGGAAACATCTATCTTACCCACACAACAACCACTCTTGTGTCTGTCGGGCCTGAGGCCCCTAATGATTACTACGATGTCAGAGACGGCACTATCAGCGCCGTCAAGTTCTGGTGCGACCGCCGCGTGGTGGGTGTCGTCCCCGCCGACAGCACCCTCTATTTCAGCCCACAGCTGCTCAAATTCTCCCCGCATTTCGACACCTTGCTGAATAGCCGATATGTCTACCAGTCATACACAGCATTGGTGGGGTTCAATACAAAATACCCATATCTCAGGGTGGACAAAACAGGGGATTTGTATATGGTGGGCACATATACTCCTGCTGAAAATACGGAGGGTATCATAACTGTGGACTCCACCCGAAATATACAGATCGTCATATCTCCTGAAAACAGATTTAAAGAGTTCTTTGTCCGATTTGATTCCTCATTAACGGCAAAGCATACCATCTCACTGGATGACAGCGTACTGAATCAAAACGTGGATTTCTCCAACAGGATATTCATGGACATTGCATTTGATGATGAAAAAGATTTGATGTTTCTGTGTGGTATGGCCGGCACCGGCCATACCGGCGACTCAACAAACAATTATTTAATACTGTCGTGTCAGGGTGTACCTTTGGACAAGATAATAAACGACGCCTTCTTTCTGGCGTTCAACCTAGACAACGACTCGGCAAGACTGGTTTCGTATGGATGCGTACCCTCCAAAATGCACCAATCTATGATAAGTAGTTCTGCCTATCGTGAACGTGACAACATCGCATGTCAAAACGGCCGTGTCTTTCTCCAGGCACAATGTACTGGTGGCTTACGCCTGCCAAACAACAATATAGTTTTTTCAAGCCAGTATACAAAAGGCTTGGGCTTCTGCATATTCGACTATCAAGGCAATGTTCTGGGGGGCGATGCTTTTTATGCATTCGGTACAAATCACCGCACAGGCCCCGTTGCCATACGCGACAGCAACCTGTATTTGATCAACCTCCTGACCTCCTCCGCCACCTTCGGCGACATAGAGGTCCCGTCGCGCGGTACCTATTTCTCCTGCATCGCCAAGTACACCGACCCGGCCTTTGCGCAGCCCTACGTCGCCATCGCGCCGGTCGAGGCCGCCGAAGGCGCAGCCACCGTCTACCCCAACCCCGCGACCGACCGCATCCGTGTCGCCCTCCCCTCCGGCGAAGCCGCCGCCGAGGCCTATGTCATCGACCTCGCCGGCCGCCGCCGGCAGGTACCCCTCCATGGCGACGAGGTCGACCTCGGCGCCGCACCCGCCGGCCTCCTCTTCCTACAGATTTTCACCGAAAGACATATCTACAACCATAAAATCATTAAATTATAAAAAACTCGTACTTAGTTCTGAAAGTGCTGTTCATGGCCGTCCTCGGCACCACCTGCACGGCCACAGCCCAACCCACCCTCACTATCGTGGGTCAGGAGCGCATCTGCGTGGCCAACAGCTGCGAACTGCACACCGAGCCCTTGGTATCAGCCACATGGCAGGCCTACGACCTGGGCAACAACAACGCCCCCGTGGGCACCCCCACAACAGGCAGCATCTACAGCGAGACCTTCCCCCAGGGCCGCTACCTGATTACGGCGGAGAGCCCCGCCCACTGCGGCCCCGCCACCTTCGTGCTCACCGTGAAGGATGTGCCGCCAGCCCCCTCGGCCGGCGACCTCTCGCCCTCCAACCGCCACACCGCCTGCCCCTACGGCGGCATCTGCCTGACAGGCACCCCAGCAGAGCCACACTACAACCTCGTCTGGGCTCCGGCCTGCTCCACCGCCGCGCCGCAGATATACAGTGGTGACAGCGTCAATATCAGCTACTCGGGAGAGGTGTGCGATGTGCTGGTATACCACTACGACCGCCTGCTGCAGTGCCGCTCGACCGGCGCCTATGTGCACACCGTGGCGCCGCTGGTGCCGGCACCGACCACCCTGCCGACGAACATCACCGTGTGCCCCAACAGCATCGTAAGCCTCAATGGCATGGTACCCGACCAATATAATGACGGCATACGCTACGAATGGAAGATAGAAGAGCAAAAGCAGAACCGTGCCTCGGTGAGAGGTAGCCATCAGGAGCCCGACGTCACCCTGCTGGTCAACGATTTGGGGATCACGACGCCCTACTCCTTCTATGTCGAGCTCACGCGCACCTTCTGCGACAACTACTCGGTCACCGACCGCGTCAACATCACCGTGCGCAGCTATCTCACGGCCACGCTGGGTATCAGCGGGCCGTCGGATGTCTGCGTGGGAGGGCAGGCCACCTTCTCGGGCTCGGGCTGCACGCCGAACCATTACAGTTGGACAATCGACAACACACCGTACAGCGGCGACCAGGCCAGCCACACCTTCAACCACACGGGAACCTCCCAGGTGTATCTCTACTGCAACCCCTACGACCAATGCTCCAACCCGAACTATCTGGTCAGCACCCATATGTCGGTGACGGTGCATGCGCCGCAACACCTGCAGGGCATCGTGTGCAGCAGCACCACGCCCCATGTGCTTTCACTGCAACCCGACCAGTGCGGCTGTACGGGATGCACCTTCGCGTGGTACTACAATCCCGACCCCGACTTACCGTCGATACCCGTCGGCACCGGATGCACCTACCAGCCGTCGACACCGGGCATCTATGAATGCGTGGTGACCGACGGAAACGGGTGTACCTCCTCTGTCTATTACACCTACCCCGATACTGATCTTCCCTGGACAGACATGACTTTTACGGAAGACAGCAGGGACTACTGCAACGGCATCATACAAATCACCGCCTCGCCGAGCACATACAACATCCTCTGGACTGCCGACGGTGAGGGCTCCCTTGTAGCCGGCGGCACCCACAACTGCACCGCCGTCATCACGTTTGACGACCTGGGCACCTGCTACGCAAACGCCGAGATGGTCCACGGCTCGACATATTGCAGGGGAACGGCAGCCGTCACGCTCGACTTCATGCCTTCGTTCCACATGACACAAAACTGCGGCGACATCAAGATACACAACCATTCCAGATACCTCAACAGCGCACAGACCATCTACCTGGACATCGTCAACGACAACACCAACACGCACCAGACAGTTTCGTTCCCCGCCTCGCAGGGTGTGTACCATTTCTCGCCGTCACCGGCCATCACAGCCACCACCCACTACACGGCATACCTGGTCGGCTACGGCACCAACGGCAACGTCTCCAACTGCCCTGTGGCGGAGATTGCCCTCGACCCGCCGTCGCCGACCCTCTACCCCGTCAGCATCGCCACCGACAATCCCTCCAGCCCCTCCAGCACCTGCAACAACACCCCGCTGCTTCTCACCGCCTCGCTGACCTACCCTGCCACCATCGTCTCCACCACCTGGCATTTCGGCGATGGAAGCTCGTATACGACCGACGGGAGTTCCATCCACCACACATTTGCCAATCAAAGCAATCCGTATTACGTCACTGTCGATATCACCGACAGCCGCGGCTGTGTACGTCAAAACACAAACCCATTGGCGATCACCTCATCCAACGACTATCTAAAAAGCGGAAAACTACAAGCATCAACACCTCTCCAATGCCCACATATTCTTCCGCCGCCAGAAGAGATACATTTTAATATTAATCCATACATTGCTCCTCTAAACCACTACACCTGGGATCCGCCGTTGACGGGCAGCACTTTTGAAAACTATGTCAGCGAGCCCGACATCTACGGCGTCAGCGTGGTGAGCGACTACTTCTGCAAGAAGGAGGCTGCCACTTATGTTTCCTTCATGCCGTGCCCTACGGCGCGCATCTATGCCGAGAACTTCAGCTGCTGCACCGGCCAGCCACTGCCGCTCTATGGTTCGCTTGAGCCTACCCCAGGCATGCAGTACTCCTGGCATGTCACCAACACCTCGGGCTTCAGCCAGACCTTCAACACCGGCGACATCGTCTTCACGCCTCCCCTCTCGGGCAACTATGACGTGACGCTCTCGGTCACCGACCAGAACACCACCTGCACCTCGACCGCCCACGCCACCGTCACCGCCAACCCACGGCCCGCCCCGCCGACACTCGCCTTCGTCGGCAGCCCGTGCCTCGACCATGCGCCGGTGGCCCTCACCGCCACGGGCTACAGCGGCGAACTGCACTGGAGCAACGGCACCACCGGCGCCAACAGCCTCTACCACACCCCAGGCTTCGCCACGGCCTACTACTACGACCCTGCCATCGGATGTCCCTCGCAGGAAGGCTCCATACGCATCCACCAGCAGCCCGACTTCGACGCCCTGCTCACGGGATGCAATGAGAAATGAAATGCGGCTATTGCTCTGTAAGACTTGTCATGAAAAAAGCGGCAGACTGATTTTCCGCAGACAAAGTTGGCAATGGACAGCAGGGGCTCGACTGATGTCGAGCCCCTGCTGTTTGTCCAGTATGGGTAAGGAAGACATGAGGTGACAAGTGGTGACAGGAGGTGACTAGTGGAGAAGATTTGGGCCTTTTTCGGTTTTTGGCCTTATATTGTTGGTTGTCCGGTCGCGACAAAAAGGACACGAAAACAAACCAACAAAAATGTCAAACCAAAAACAAAGAAAGGAACAAAACGATGAGTAAGAATTTCAAGGGTTACATGGGTGACCAAATCGGAAAACTGGGTACCGCCGTGGGACGCCGCTGGAAGCGCAAGATGGTGTATGCCGCCTACCAGGGCCGTGTGCGCAACCCCAAGACCACCAGCCAGCAGCTGGCGCGCGGCCGCTTCGCGACGCTGGGCAAGCTGGCCAACGAGCTAGCCCCAGCGCTGGCACTGGGCCTGAAGGGCCACTCGGACAGCCGCCAGTGCACGGAGTACAACAGCTTCGTGCACATCAACTACGATGCCGTGACGGGCAGCACGGTGGAGTCGCTGGCGGTGAACTACGAGGCGCTGAAGGTGAGCATGGGCGGCCTGCGAGGCGTGCAGTTCGGCACCCCCGACTTCTCGCAGGAGGCCGAGGTGACGGTGCCCATCGAGGCCGCCAACGTGGGCACACGGGCCCTAGCCGACGACACGGTGTGGCTGGTAGCCTACTGTCCCGACATGCACGACATGGCCATGAGCGAGGGCGCGGAGGTGCGCACCGACGAGACGGTCACCGTCAAGGTGCCTCGCAGCTGGACAGGCATGAAGGTGTACGTGTACGGCTTCGTGCAGAGCGCCAAGACGGCCTCGAAGGTGTCGGAGAGCGCCTACATCGGCTTCGGCAACATCAGCTGAAGACGCTGCCAGGGGGTGGCGCGGACGGGTGTCCGCCCACTCCCTTTTTACTATTTATTAACATGCGGGAAACAATAAAAGATGGAAGCAGTCGTTATAGGGTTCGTGAAAAAAGCGATAGCATATATACTGCTGACGGCCGCCCTGGCGGCGGGAGTCCGGGCGCAGGGCTCGGTGCTGCAGGCGGGCCGGTGGTGGAAGCTGACGACCGACGCCACCGGCATGTACCGGCTGCGCTGCAGCGAGGTGCCGGGCCTGGAGGGCGCCAGCGTGGACAGCATAGGGGTGTATGGCTCGGGCGGCAGGATGCTGTCGGAGTATAACAGCCGCACCTCGACGGGCGACCTGGAGCCGCTGGCCGTCGACGTGGTGGACCACAACGGCAACGGGCGCTTCGACGCCGGCGACGAGGTGCTCTTCTACGGCGAAGGGGCCGACGTGTGGTGCTACAACACCTCCAGCGGACGCTGGGAGATGGAACGCCACGCCTATGCCCCGCACAACCACTACTTCGTGACCCGCGACGCGTCGGCGCCGCGACGCATCGCCACCGCAGCCCCGGTGGCGGGAGGCACGACGGTGACGACCTACACGTCGGTGACGGTGGTGGACAATGACCTGGTGAACCTGTACGGCACAGGCCAGAAGTGGATGGGCGAGATGTTCAGCAGCAGCGTGCCGACGCGCACGTTCACGCTGCAGGTGGCGGGCAACGCCGACGGGGTGCTGAAGGTGCGCTACGGGCTAGCCAGCAAGTCGACCGCCGCGGCGCAGTTCAGCGTGAGCGCGGCGGGCTACTCGAACCAAGTGGGCATAAGCAGCGCGACGGTGTACAGCACCACGCGCGACGAGGTGACCACGGCCGCCAACGGGCTGACGTTCACGCTGACCTACAGCGGACACGAAAACACGGCCACAGGATATCTGGACTATATAGAGATGAGCGCCCATGCACCGCTGGCTTTCGGCAGCGGGCAGCGGGTGCTGCGCAACGACCAATCCCTGAACGGTGCGGCGCACTTTGTGATGAGCGGTGCCACGGGTCCGGTGAGGGTGTGGGAGGTGACGAAGGCCGGCTGCGAGCGCGAGATGGCGCTGACGGGCGGCAGCTGGGGTGACAGCACAACGGAGGCTCGCACGTATGTAGCCTTCGACGGCAGCAGCTACCTGACGCCCAGCGCCGTGGAGCCTGTGGTCAACCAGAACCTGCACGGCTGTGAGGCCGTGGACCTGGTGGTGGTGAGCCACAAGGCCCTGCTGGACGAGGCGCGCCGCGTGGCGACGCTGCACGAGCTGTTCGACGGGCTGAACACCTTGACGGTGACCGATATGGAGGTGTACAACGAATATTCGTCGGGCAAGCAGGACCCGCTGGCCCTGCGGTCGCTGCTGCGCGACATGAAGGCGCGGCACGGCCAGGCTCCGCGATACCTGCTGATTATGGGCAGCGGCACCTACGACAACCGCCATCTGAACGGCGGCGACGCGACAACGGTGGCGGTATACGAGACCCCCTATTCGTATGACGACGACGGCCAGTCGTACTGCAGCGACGACATCGTGGGCTATCTGTCGGCCACGGGCCGCGGAGCCAGCACGGAAGAAATGGAGGTGAGCACAGGCCGTCTGCCGGCCAAGAACGTAGGCGAGGCGCACCAGATGGTGGACAAGATAGAAAGCTACCTGACGCGGCGCGACCTGCTGGAGGAGGGCGAACGGGGCGACTGGCGCAACTATGTGGCGCTGCTGGCCGACGACGCCGACCCCGGCCATCCCTTCGACAGCGCCTTCGCCCATTCGAGCGAGGTGGTGGCCAAGAGCATCAACACGCTATACCCGCAGCTGAACATCGACAAGCTGTATGCCGACTCATACCACCAGAGCTCGGGTGCCATAGGCTCGTACTACCCCGACCTGAACAATGCGCTGCGTCAGCGGATGAACAACGGATGCCTGCTCATGAACTACATAGGCCACGGTTCGACGACCTACATAGGTACGGAACGTTATATCGAGTTGAGCGACATCGACGGCTACAGCAACACAGGGCGTTGGCCGCTGCTGGTGACGAGCACTTGCTCGTACGGCCGCTTCGACCGGCCCGAGACGATGAGCGGCGCCGAGGCCTTCCTGCTGGCCGAGGGTGGCGCCATAGGGGTGGTGAGCGCTTCGCGCCCCATCAGCCATGTGGAGCGTTTCAACAACGACGTGGTGCGCTATGCGCTGGACCCGGCCAACAGCATAGGCGACGCCCTGCGCCTGGCGAAGAACCGCACGGCGGTGGCACAGTGCATAGGGCTGACCGGCGACCCTGCCTTGAGGCTCAGCCAGCCGGAGAACCGCGTGGTGGTGACCGAGATAAACGCACGGGCCGTAGCGGAGGGTGTGGACGACACGGCGACGGTGCTGTCGCGTGTGACGGTGAAGGGCGAGATACAGGACAGCAACGGGGTGCTGCTGGAGGACTTTGACGGGACGCTATACCCGATAGTGTTCGACCGCGAGATGTGGAGCCGCACTTTGGCCAACGACAACCCGGGCACGGAGGTGAACTTCACGCAGCAGAAAAACATATTGTACAAAGGCAGCCATCCTGTGAGCGGGGGGCGCTTCGAATACTCCTTCATCGTGCCGCAGGACGTGGCCTACCAGTATGGCTATGCCAAGCTGAGCCACTATGCCAAGAGCGCCAGCGACCACGCCACAGGCTGTTACCGCCAGCTGCTGCTGGGAGGCTTGAACGACACCGCCACCCTGGGAACCACGGCGCCGACGATAAGCCTGTATATGGGCGACACCAACTTCCGCGACGGGGGCCTGACCGACGCCTCGCCCACCCTACTGGCGATGCTTTCGGACTCGGCGGGCATCAACGCAGGTGCCGGCCTGGGGCACGACATCACGGCCGTACTGGACGGCAACCCCGGCAGCCTGGTGGTGCTCAACGACCTGTATGAGCCCGACGTGGAGCAGGCGGGACACGGAAGCGTGCGTTACACTTTTGCCGACCTGCCGGCTGGGCGCCACACCCTGACGCTCAAGGCGTGGAACATCTTCAACCTCTCGGCCGAGGCGACCATCAGCTTCACGGTGTGCCATCCCGACACGCTGACCCTTTCGGCGCTGAGCTGCTATCCCAACCCCGCCAGCGGACGCACCCAGTTCATGCTGGAGGTGAACAACGCCAGCCGCGTGAGCGCCGCCCGGCTGGAGATATACAACTCGTACGGGCGTCTGGTGGCCAGCCAGCAGCCCGCCGTGTCGGCCGACGGATACACGGTAGGTCCCACGGCGTGGGACGTGAGCGCGGTGCCGCCGGGCCTGTATATGGCGCGCATGATAGTGACCGACACCGACGGCCACACCTATCAGCAGACAACAAAATGTGTGGTTCGCTGACACAATAAAACCAAGTCAACTTCGTTAACCAAGCACCAATCAAGAAAAGAATGAAGAAAGTCACATTCCTGACCCTGCTAATAATCCTGGGCAGCAGCCTGTGGGCCCAAAACTCGTGGATAGGACAAGACGCCCAGATGAACTATATCGCCACAGGTATGCCGATACTGATGATAGCGCCCGACGCCGTAAGCAGCGGTATGGGCGACGTGGGAGCAGCCACCACACCCGACGCCTACTCGGCCCACTGGAACAACGCCAAGTTTGCTTTCATCGAAGGGACGATGGGTATCAGCACCACCTTCACCCCGTGGCTGCGCAACCTCAAGGTGGGCGACATGAACCTGCTGTATCTGGGCGGCTACTACCGTATCAACAAGCGCAGCACCGCGGCCGCCTCGCTGACCTACTTCTCGCTGGGCGATATAGACATGCGTGATATCGAGGGCAATTTTGTCACCGACCTTCACCCGAACGAGTTCGCCATCGACGCGACCTACTCGCTGATGCTCAACGACAACCTGTCGCTGGGTGCCACGGGCCGCTATCTGCGCAGCGACCTGACCAACGGTCAGACCCTCAACGACGGCTCCGGATACAGCGAGACGCACGCCGGCAACTCGCTGGCCGCCGACCTGGGTATCTACTACCAGACGACGGTGAGCAAGAATGAAGAGATAGCCCTGGGTGCGATGATCAGCAACCTGGGTGCCAAGCTGCGCTACAGCGAGGACAACAACACACAGGAGTTCCTGCCTGCCAACCTGCGCATCGGCGGACGCTATACGCAGCGCATCGACGACTACAACAAGATATCGGTGATGGCGGACCTGAACAAGCTTTTGGTGCCCACGCCGAGATACCGGAGCGACAGCACCCAGAGCCTGTCGATGTACAACAACATCGGTGTGATGGCCGGCGCCCTGCAGAGCTTCGGCGATGCGCCGGGCGGCTTCGGCGAGGAGCTGAAAGAGCTGCAGCTGTCGGCCGGTGCCGAATACTGGTATGCGGAGACCTTCGCCGTGAGGGCGGGCTACTTCTTCGAGCACAAGCACAAAGGCGGCCGCCAGTATGCCACCGTGGGCTTCGGGCTGCGCTACAACTTCGTATCGTTCGACTTCTCGTACCTTGTGCCTACGGCCAAGCTCTCGACCAACCCGCTGTCCAACACCATCCGCATCACGCTGACGTTGGACCTCAAACCTGCTGAGCAATGAGGATAGGGACCGGCTATGACGTGCACCGCCTCGGCGAGGGGCTGGAGCTGTGGCTGGGCGGAGTGCAGGTGCCCCACACCCACGGGCTGATAGGGCACAGCGACGCCGACGTGCTGCTGCACGCCATCTGCGACGCGCTGCTCGGCGCCGCCGCGCTGGGTGACATTGGCAAGCACTTTCCCGACACCGACCCGAAATACAAAGGAATCAGCAGCCTCAAGCTGTTGCGGCACGTAGGGATGCTACTGAAGGAGGCCGGCTACCAGGTGGGGAACATAGACAGCACGGTGGCGGCCCAACGGCCCAAGCTGGCACCCTACATAGCGCAGATGCGGCAAAATATCGCCGACGCGCTGGGAATCGAAGTGGATGCGGTGTCGGTGAAGGCCACCACCACCGAGCACCTGGGATTCGAAGGACGCGAGGAAGGCATCTCGGCTCAAGCCGTGGCCCTTTTGAACTGAAAGCAGAAAAACGGAAGTAGAAATTGGAAGAGAAACCCTACATAAGTCCACAGGCCGAAGAAGAGGTAAACACGCTGGAAGACAGCGGATGCTCGCTGGTGCTGTACAACGACGACGTGCACACATTCGACTATGTCATCAAGGCGCTGGTCGACATTTGCCGCCATACGGAAGAGCAGGCTGAACAATGCGCCGTGCTGGTGCATTATCACGGCTCGTGTGTGGTGAAACAAGGCTCATATACCGACCTGCTTCCCATGCACCAGTCTTTGCTCGACAAGGAGCTCACTTCCGAGATACAGGAATAAAAACACAAATCACCATACTATGTTCAAACGCACCAAAACCAACCTTATCCTGCATGGCATCATACTGCTTGCCATCGCCGTCTTGTGTCTGGTCACCCCGCAAGCCACCCTTTCCTCGTTTGCATGGATTCTGGGTGTGCTGTTCATTCTGGGCGGAGTGTTAACATTCTTCATGGGTCGCAAAGGACAGGAAGGCAAAGTTGCTCCGCTGCACCTGATCGCAGCCATCCTGATGGCGGCGGTAGGCGTGATAATCATTGTGCGGCCCAACATCATTGCCATTCTTGTGGGTTTGGTCATCTTGCTGGAAGGCATCGACTTCACCATACTGGCTGTGCGTTTCCGCCGTTCCGGCGTCAAATACTGGGGGCTGCTGCTCGGGTCGGGCATATTGGTCACCCTGCTGGGACTGTGGGCTGTATTGAGTCCTTGGGTTGGTGCCACCGTCTTGAGCATCATTATCGGTGTCGGATGCCTGTGCGTGAGTATCGACTGCTTTGCAGCGCTGGCAAGCATAGAACGCGTGGAGCGCTTCATCGACAGCACAAAGAAAGAAATCGCCTCTACCACGGAATATCAAGATGCCGAGGTGGTGGAGACGAAATAATGCTTCCGGACTGAAATTTTAGTACTGTTCCTTCTCGTTGGGGAAGTCGCCGCTTTTCACATCGCTGATGTAATGGCGGATGGCGTTGGTGATGTCTTCGCCAAAGGTGCCGTAGGTACGGAGGAAACGCGGTTTGAACTGCTGGGTGATGCCGAGCATATCCTGCAAGACGAGCACCTGCCCGTCGGTCTTGGGACCGGCACCGATGCCGATGGTGGGAATCTTTAACTCAGCCGTTATTTCCCCAGCCAACTTGGCAGGAATCTTTTCCAGCACGAGGGCAAAGCAGCCAGCCTCCTGCAGCAGCATGGCGTCTTTCTTCACCTGGTCGGCCTCTTCCTGCTCGGTGGCACGTACGGCATAGGTGCCGAACTTGTTGATGCTCTGCGGCGTGAGTCCCAGATGGCCCATGATGGGGATGCCTGCCGAAAGGATGCGCTGGACACTCTCGAGGATTTCCTCGCCGCCCTCCATCTTGATGGCGTCGGCGCCGGTCTCCTTCATGATGCGGATGGCGCTGGCGAGGGCCTGCTTGGAGTTGCCCTGATAGGTGCCAAAAGGCATATCGACCACCACGAGGGCGCGTTGCATAGCCTTCACGACGGAGGCTGCATAGATAATCATCTCGTCCAGGGTGATGGGCAGCGTGGTTTTGTGTCCTTCCATAACGTTGGCGGCCGAGTCGCCAACCAGGACGACGTCGATTTTGGCGCTTTCGAGGAGCGAGGCCATAGAATAGTCGTAGGCCGTAAGCATGGCGATTTTCTCGCCATGAAGTTTCATATTCTGTAGTACACGTGTGGTGACCTTAGTCACATCGGTCTGTAAATAAGCCATTTATTCTTCGGTTATTTCTTCACCCTTGGGGGTCTGTGTTTTTTCGGGAAGGACATCTTCCTCTTGATCGGGGACGATGCGGAAAAGCTGTTTGAGGGGTTTCTTGAGTGCGGGCTCGCCATGCTTGTCGGGGCGCGAAGGCACGTAGTATTTATCGCCTATGGCGAAGGAGGAGACTTCGGTAGGGCTCTCCACCTCGTAGAAGTATTTGGACACTTCGTTGTCTTGGATGCGCTTGCCCACATAGATGGTGTCGAACTGGGTGACATTGATGGGGGCCTGAATGGCCATCACCCCTTTGCCGGGCGCCTTGCGCGTAGGCAGTTGTTTGTACTCCATCCCTCTGGAGGTCTTCACTTTGGCGAAGAACTTGAGTTTGGCATCCATCTGTTCCTGCGTGACGGGGATGCGGATGAAGATGCTGTCTTTCTGAGCCTCGGGGCAACTGTCCTGCACCATAGGCCACTGACCTTTGACGACGATATAACCCGCCTGCACCAGAATCTGGCGACGATGAGGGATAAGCTTGTAGCTTTCGATGACGGAGTGCCAGTCGAGGTGGTCTTCTATCTTGATTTGCAGGCCTCCGGGGCAGGTATCCTTGGTGTTCTGGACCGAATAGACCGACCCTTTGGTGAGCAACATAGAGGCATAGTAACCGTAAACCATGCTGTCCTGCTGAGGCACATAGCATCCACGGGCTGCACCGACACACTCGTCGGGGTTGTGGCGGAAGGTGACGAGCACACTGTTTTTCAAATCGATGCTTTTGTTGAGCAGACGGCGCGTTTCAGGCAGCTGACCGTAGTCGAAGACGGCGGTAGCGACGGGGACCTCATAGCGGAGTACCTCGACTGTATCGCCCTTACACGAGCAGTGGATAGGGTTGCGCGCATAGCGGATAGGGAACTGCGCATGGGAACGCATGGCAAAGTAGCGGTAGACTGCGTCGACACGCTGGCGGGTAATCTGTTCGTTGGCACCGCCATAGCCCTCGATGGCCATCGTGTAGAGCATGGGATTGTCGAGCGAGAAGGCGATACGGTATGCTGAGTCGAGCAGGTCGAGGTCGGCCTCCGAGTAGGACGTCGCGCCTTCCTGGCTGCAGAGCAACAGATAGAAAGCCTCGGGATTGGTGAGGGCTTTCTGCATGTTGCGCACCGGTTTGGCTGACGGCACATAGAGACCCGACTGTGCATCGGCACACAGGGCCGACGCAAGGAACAGAAGCACCAAGAATGCACCTAAAGCGCTACGGCACTGCACCTTATTCTGTTTCTTATCCATCATAGTACATATCGTTTGAGACTGCAAAAGTATGGAAAAAAAATGACACTGAAAAAATATTCGTATCTTTGCAGTTTGTAAAATACATAAAAAAATGAAGAAAATAAGTGCAATCGTTTGTGCCGCAATGTTTTTAATGCTTATGGCCAGCTGCGGCAACAAGAATCAGTTCACCATCAACGGCAGCGTCGACATCCCTGAGTTGGAGGGACAGAAGCTCTATATGCTGGAGGTGACCAATGACGCCTCTTCTGAAACCTGCAGCGAAGCCCCCGGCCCTGTGGACAGCGTCATCGTGACCGACGGCAAGTTCACCTTCCACGGTACTGTCGAAGAGCCCTGGATGGCCGCCATCGGTGGACCAAATCTGCCCTACTTCCTCTATGTCGTGGTTGAGCCCGGCAACATCATCATCAAAAACGACAGCGTCGGTGGCACCCTGCTCAACGACCGCATGTATGCCTACAAACAAAGCCTCAACCTGGATGAAGTAGACAGCCAAATGCAGGAATATATCCCTCTCTACTACAGCGCCACCAGCGCCCAGGAACGTGCCGCTATCGAGCGGGTGCTCGACAGCATTGAGGCCGCTGCCAATGCCCATGTGCTGGATGTCAGTTGGGATTTCTATCACGAGAACGAAGACAACCTACTGGCGGTCATGGCGATGGAAACCATACTGGGAGCCGGCGAATTCACCTATAGCGAACTCGACAGCATCGCGTCGACAGCATCGCCTAAAGTGGTTGAGAGCAAGATGGTACAGGACAAACTGAAGCAGCTGCGCGCCATTGAAGAGACTTCGGCCGGCAAACATTACACCGACATCCAGGGAGTAGACGGCAAGCTGAGCGACCTCATCGACGGCAAGCTGGCACTGGTCGATTTCTGGGCCTCGTGGTGCGGTCCCTGCCGGGCTGAAATCAAGGACAACCTGGTGCCGATGTGGAAGAAATACCAGAACAAAGGCCTCGTCATC
>JAEEGL014887927.1_pt1 | contig 17493 bp, 8 predicted proteins | sample 9134231 | NCBI WGS metagenome assembly JAEEGL01 (sample SAMN16246548, study PRJNA631951) | gut metagenome | biome: gut microbiome; feature: rumen; material: fiber-attached | host: Bos | place: Iran: Karaj | collected 2018-10 | reverse complement strand
CTCTACAACGGAGAGGTCGTAGTTGTTTAAATTTGCCCCCAAATTTATTACAAATACGGGAGAGGGTTAAGTTATTAAACCCCCTGTTAATTACCTCTCTCAAATTTCTAAATTCACTGCAGGCAGTTCATTAAGAAATTTTTCTCTCTCCGGGGAGAGACAAATCGGCTTCACCGCTAAACAATAATTTACATGACAAAAAACTTTGTTTTTTGTAACGTAGTATTATGGATTCAATCAATTTTACGGCTAATCATATTAAAAATGTTAGTATTGCAAGGAAATATTATAATAAATATCAGCCTTGCAAAGTTTCGCTTGTGGAATTTGATCCGACTAATAAAAAAGATATTGACGCTATGTATAAAACAACGGATAAATGGGATGAATCTTTTACTGCTTTTACTTATGATGATATGCGTACAGTTAATGAAAAAAAAGAATTGTTACCAAATCTTCATGTGTATGCTCTGACAACTCAAAAATCAGGTTTTGACAAGATTAATCCGTCTAAAATATTAGGAGTTGTAGAAATTGTTGAAAAATATACTGATGGGAATAAGGTTGAGGTCTTACAAACAAATCCGAGCCATATAAAAAATTTTGAAAATAAAACCCCTCTGTTTAAACATATAGGCAAACGTCTGGTTTCTTTTGTTAAAAAGAAATTTAATGATAAGCCTCTTTATTTACATCCGACAAAAACTGCAATCCCTTTTTACGAAAAACTGGGGTTTAAAAGAGTCCCGACAAAAGAGAAAAATAATATTTTCTGGGTTACTCCTAAAAGTTGAAACAATTTTAATTTTAGGGTAATTTAAAAATATGCTAAAAAGTATTTCCGTAACAAATTATATTTTGATAGATAACTGGACTGTTGAGTTTGATTCAGGGCTAAATGTTATTACAGGTGAAACCGGTGCGGGGAAAAGTATTCTTATCTCTGCCATCGATGCTGTTTTAGCGGGTAAATGCTCTAAAGAGGTTATAAAAACGGGGACTGATAAAGCGGTTTTGGAGTTGACTGTTCTTTCTGAAAATAGTGACCTTTTTGACGTATTGAAGGAAAATGAGATAGAAATTGATAAAGAATTTGTTATAACAAGAGAAATTACCCCAACAACGTCAAAATACAGAATTGACGGCTTATTGGTTAATCAGAATATTATAAAAGAGTTGAGAACTCACCTGTTAGATGTTCATTCTCAACATCAGTCTTATACTTTTTTACAGAAAAAATATCATATAAAATTATTAGATTCTTATGCAAAAACTACCTGTTCTGATTTGTTGGAAAAATATGCGAATGATTATAAAAATTATGTCGGCTTAAAATCAAAACTTAATGATTTAAAAACCAGGTCAGATATGACAGAAAGCCAGATAGAATTTTTAAAATTCCAGATAGATGAAATTGAAGATGCAGGGATAAATGATATAAACGAAGATGAAAATTTGAACAAAGAGTTAGCGGTTTTGGAGAATGCTGAAAAACTGAAAGAATTAACAGGCTCTGCCTACTGGTCATTGTCAAATGATGATAACTCAATAATGTCTGCTCTTTCACAAATAAAAATGAATTTATCAAGAGCAGTTCAACTTGATGACAGCCTTAAAGATGTTGAGGGCAGTCTTATTGAGGCTAATGAAATTTTGAGAGATTTATCATCTGCCCTGAGAGATTATTCTCAAAATATGGATAATGATACGGAAAGATTAAATCAAATTCAGGAAAGATTATTTTTACTCGATAAAATTAAGAGAAAATATGGCGGAAATTTAGAAAAAGTTTTGGAAACTTTTGACAAATTAAATAATGAATATTTAACAATAGAAAATTCTAATGAAGAAATTGAAAAGACAGAACAGGCAATAGTTCAGGCAGAATTTGATTTGAAAAATTCTGCAAAAAATATTTCTGAAAAAAGAAAAAATTATGCAAAAGTTTTGTCAACATTGATAGAAGAAATTTTGGTAAAATTAGAGTTGCCTAAATGTCGTTTTGAGATTGGGATAAACGAGGTTGAATTATGTGAGAACGGAATAGATGATGTTGAGTTTCTTATATCAACAAACGTGTCAGAACCTCTTAAACCGTTGGATAAAGTTGCATCAGGCGGTGAAATATCAAGAGTTATGCTTGCATTAAAATCTATATTTGCCCAAAATGACGATATAGACACAGTTATTTTTGATGAGATTGATACGGGTATTTCCGGCAAAACCTCACAGGCAGTGGCAGATGAAATATCAGAACTTTCAAAATACAGACAAATTATTATGATTACCCATCAGGCAATACTTGCTGCAAAAGCAAACAGACATTTTTATGTTAAAAAAGTTCAGGGCGAAAAAACAGATGTTTCAATATATAATCTTTCAGAAGAAGATAAGATTGCCGCACTGGCTGAACTTGCAAGTGGCGAAATAACGGAAGAATCTTTAAGTTTTGCGAAAACATTAGTTGGGTAAATTATTTTTTAGGGGGGAAACCGATTTTTATCTCCCCGGAGAGAGAAAAATTTCTTAATTAACTGCCTGCAGTGAATTTAGAAATTTGAGAGAGGGTAAATAACACTGTTTTTCTCCCGTATTTGTAATAAATTTGCAGGCAAATTTAAACAACTACGACCTCTCCGTTGTAGAGGTTTGTCTTTTATAAATTTACCCCTATTTACCCCTATTTACCCCTATTTACCGCTAAAAAATAATTTATGAGAATAACTTGAATGTTCTTTCTACGTTATCTTTAGCAACTGTTTTTAAGGTTTCCATTTCTTGTTTAATAGCGTTTCTTTCTGACTCAATAGCGGCTAATTCGTGGTCATATCTTCTGTCTTTTAAATCAATTCTTTTCATATCGGCTTCATATTTTGCTTCAGCCTTTTTGATTTGTATTTCATCTGGAACTTCTCTTAAATCTGTATCAACAGCAACAGATGTATCTATAATATTTTCGTCTTTTCTTACATAAGTGCGGAGAATTGCAAAACCGTCGTTAATCATATTTGTTAACCAGTTAGGGTTATCGAATTGGTCGTTAGGGATAACAATATAATTTTCATTTTCATTTGTGCCGAAGAAAGAGGTTCCGTAAACTGTTGTTGTTTTTGGTTTTGATTCAACTTCGCATGCCTTGTTTAAATGTCCGAAAGTGCCGTTATAATTCCCTTGAGATTCGTAGTAGTTGTCAACATCAGAATTATTCATTTCGTTCCAGATATTTGTGTACCATTGAGCCTTATCTCTGTCTTCTGCAATAATAACATCAAGAACTTCGTCATAAGCAGGAACAAGTGCAGTGTACGATGTGTAATCGTTAATATTTGGTTCTTGAGGTTCTTCTGCTGTCCATTGTTGATATTTTTCGATGTAGTCGTTAACATCAATGTTGTTAAGACTGCCGATAAGGTGCTGTTGGAAAGTTATGATGGTTGGTGTTACATCTGTTGCAGATTTCCCGAAGTCACGGTAGTGGTGGCATAAGTAGTATAAATCTTCTGCCCATTGTTTAAGCGTTTTTGGCGAACCGTTTGTTCCGTACATACTGGAAAGTTTGTTGAATTTAGTTGATAAATTTACATCTGCAAAAGCAGGGTCAGTTTCCAGTACAGGAGTCACTTCACCGCTATTCAGGAATTTTGAAATCATAGTCATTGTTACATCGTGCGGTCCGCCTTGATCGTCCATGCCTGCGATTGTAATATCTGTTGCGGCAAGTCTGAAAGAATCTCCTGTTGATGTTCTGTAATTATTTGCAGCGCTGTTGTAAAATTTATGATTGCAACCGTGGTTAGCCGGTGAGCCGAAACCTTTATCCTGTGTATAGTCGATGATGTGAGCAAGTACGTGAGCGTAACAGGTTGCTGCTCCGCCAATTGCGGCTGTATAGCAGGTTGAACCTGCTTCTTCAAAGGCTTCTGCCATTGTGCCGTTTGGATCGTCTGTCTCAAAATCTTCCAAATCAGGTTCATTTGCTTTCCAGTTTGCTAAATCATCATTGAATTGATTTAATTTTTCGTAGTATTCAGGATCAATAACAGGTTTTGGAGGAATTGCTTCGTGGTGAACTGTTTTTGTACCATCTGTTGCAATACCTAATTCTTTCAAGAAATCTTCTAAAGAATCTGTTGTTTGGAAAACTGTGTGAATATCTTCAGGAACAAGTGTTTTTCCGTCCATTGTTTCTAAAGTGTATTGTTTGTGTGAAACTCCGTTATATGTGTATAAGTCCTTAGCACTAAATTCTACAAATGTGGTTGATCCGTCTGTGTTAAGAGTTCTGATTTCAATTTTTGACATTTCAAGGGCATTAAGGTAGTCCTCGTAAACTTCACGAGTATTGTTGGCGAGTTGAAGTTTTTGTGCTTCAATTCGAGCGGCTTTGTATTCAATTTGGTGCATTCTTGCTGTTAATGTCAGCAATCTTGCCTGTGAAGATGCCATACCCATAACATTTTTTCCCTATTGTTACCAACCAAATTTTGACCAAAATAAATAATTTGATTGATACACCATGCTTTACGGTAATTTGGGCAGAATATTTAGTAAATTCTACAAAATGTTAACAAAAGTTTACATATTGTGAAGAATATTTTTACTCACCTTTGTCATGAAAATATGTTTGTTATATTATATATGTGATTACACTGGCTCGATAGGTTATGCCCTAGTCGGGAGTAAATAAGAGGGACAAACCTTTTAAATATCCTGATGGAGCGGGTAATCCGTAGTAACTAAAGAAAAGAAAAGGAGAAAAACTATGGCAGTTGCGTCATTAGTAGATTTATTGGAAGCAGGTGTTCATTTCGGACACCAAACAAGACACTGGAACCCTAAAATGAGACCTTATATTTATGGTCCTCGTAACGGTATCTATGTATTAGATTTGAGAAAAACAACAGATATGTTGGATAAAGCATACGAAATCGTAAGAGATTATGCTTCAAAGAATAAAAATGTTTTATTCGTTGGTACTAAAAAGCAAGCAGCAGAAGTTGTTGCTGAAGAAGCAACAAGAGCAGGTGCTTACTACATTAACAGAAGATGGTTAGGCGGTATGTTAACTAACTTTGATACTATCAGAGCAAGAGTTAACAAATTAAGAGAATTAGAAGACTTTATCGCTAGCGGTCACGTTGAAAAATTACCTAAAAAAGAACAGGCACAATTAAACAGACAGTTGGCTAAATTGTCTAAAACTTTAGGCGGTATCAAGGAAATGAGAGGTCTTCCTGACATTATTTTCGTTGTTGACCAAAAGAAAGAAGCAATCGCTATTGCTGAAGCAAATAAATTACATATCCCTGTAGTTTGTCTTGCTGATACAGATGCTAACCCTGATAACATCGATTACCTTATCCCAGGTAATGATGATGCTATCCGTTCAGTTAAACTTATCGCTTCAAAATTGGCTGACGCTGTTCTTGAAGGTAAAGAATTAAGAGCAAACAAGGCAACTGAAGGCAAAAAGTTAGAATCTATCAAGGCTGAAGATGCAGGTGTTACTGCTGAAGCAGTTGCTGAGGAAGCAAACGTATAATAAGAAGAATTTTAGCGGTTAAGGTGTTGCGGGCTCTATCCTGACATCTTAACCACTTTAGGATATAGGAGAAATTAAAAATGAATATTACGGCTACAATGGTAAAAGAACTTCGTGATAAAACAGGTGCCGGCATGATGGATGCTAAAAAAGCACTTGTAGAAGTTGACGGTGATATGGATAAGGCAATGGAAGTGCTTCGTCAAAAAGGTATTGCTTCTGCTGAAAAGAAAATGGGCAGAATTGCTGCTGAAGGCAGAGTTGGTTCTTATATAGACTCTTCAGTAGGTGCTATGATTGAAGTTAACTGTGAAACAGACTTTGTTGCTAAAAATGATGAATTTATCGAATTAACAGACGGACTTGCAGAATTAGTTGCTAAAACTAACCCTGCTGACGTTGCTGCACTTGAGGCAACAACTTGTCCTAAATGCGGTAAACTTATTTCAGATGTATTAAAAGAAAAAATCGCTTCTATTGGCGAAAAAATTACTATCAGAAGATTTGTCCGTTACGAAGGTAATGTTGCAACATATATCCACAACGGCAAAATCGGTGTTCTTTTAGAAACATCTGCTGCTGATGCTGAATTGGCAAAAGATATTTGTTTACACATCGCTTCTTCTGCTCCGGAATTTGTTTCAAGAAATGAAATTCCTGCTTCAGTTATTGAAGAAGAAAGAAGAATTGAAATGGGTAAAGAAGATTTACAAAAGAAACCTGAACAAATCAGAGAAAAAATTGTTGAAGGTCGTGTTAACAAACTGATGGCTGAAAGATGTCTTTTAGAACAACCGTTTGTTAAGAATCCTGATCTTACTATTGAACAATTAGTATCAGGCAAATTAGATATTAAGAGATTTACAAGATTTGTTCTTGGCGAAGGTCTTGAAAAGAGATCTGAAAACTTTGCTGAAGAAGTTATGGGTCAAATCAAGGGGTAAATATAAGAAAAGATTATCCTGAATAAAATTTTAAAAGGGCAGACAGAAATGTCTGCTCTTTTTAATTGCCATAACTGTTAAAATTATAAAAGTCGGGTTATAATTCCCGACTTTTTATTGTTGATTGATTTGCGATTTAGTATTTAAAATTCATAGAGTTTATTTAGTGTTTATCTTTTTTTAAGCGCATTGGACAAATCGGCGACCTGTGTTGATTGCGAGTCTTTCGTCTGCGATTGCCTCATATTTGTCTAACTGTTCTGCGCTCTTATTGAATAATTTGTTATATAAATTTTTTACTTGAGCGTGTTTGCCCTGAATTCTTTCTTCCATTTCGCTGATATATCCGTTCCAGGCATCAGCAATAGCGGTTTTCCCTTTCGTAATATCAATTGACGGTCCGCCATGTGCTGTCGGTAAATCAACTTGTTTTGCTTTAGGTGGAAATAGTTTTTTACCTGCTATATCAAGGCTGTTTATTTTGTGAAACATTGCAATACCTAACCCTGCTAACACAGCAATAGAGCCAATAGATACCGCCTTGCTGTATTTGGTTTCATCATTTTCAATCGCCTTTAAAGATGCTAAAGGATCGTGTTTGCACGCTTGAAAGTTAGATTTTCTTGATGTTGAAACTATTATATTCGGATTAGTGTATTCAACTTTCATTGTAAATAACCTTATTATCTTCTCTAATTTACCTACGTTTGCTATAACGTATCTAAATCAAAAAATTTGCTACCTTATTTTTAATATTTACATTTGTTAACGTTTTACCCGATTACTAGCAAATTAATTTATTAGGATAATTCATGTATTTGTAGTGTTTATTTTAAATTTTGGAGTCCCCTTATGAGCCATTTAATATCTACCAGCAGAATGTCTTTTGAATCCCCGAAAAGATTAGTGGTTGGCGGTAAAGTTTATGACAATATTACAGGTGAGGCTGTTTTTGATATAGTTGATTCTGATAACTCCCGCAAACAGGTGTATTATTTGGACGGGAATCGATCTTCTTATTCATCATACGTTCAGAATGATAAGGTGGTTCGTTCTACAGAATTTTATTACAGACCGGTTACCAGACGTTTAGGAGATAAAGTGTATAATAATATTACCTCTAAACGTATGATTGCCGGAAAAAATTATGTAACATACGTTATTGAATCTCCATCAGGCGGATATAATGAGGTAAGAGAATATAATTCAGGGCATGTCCTTGATACTAAAGAATTGAAATCAAGGGCTTTGAAGAGGAAATTAGTTTCTCCTTTTAAAAAACTTGCCCAAATTATTCATTAGTGATAATGTTATATGTGGAATGTATTACATGACATATCCGTAATATTTTGTAACTTTCTTGATATTTTTTTAATTATATGTATATAATATATGTTAAGAGAATAAGTATTACATAGTGAGAGTATGTGGAAAGGATATTGATTTATGAAAAAACAAGTTAAGGTATTATCTATTGCTGCATTAGCATTAGGTTTAGGTTTTGGTATTAGTAACATTGCTACAACAGCAGCACCTGCATCTTCTATTGCAGTAGTTGATGTTGCTCAAGTTATTAACAACAACAGCCAGGTTAAGGCTTTAAAAGAAAAACAAGAAAAGAAAGCAGAAGCATTGAAAACATGGGTTGAAGCAGCAAGAGCAGATGTTGAAAAACAAACAACTGACGCTAAAAAAGAATCTTTGACTCAAAAGTACAACAAAGAATTACAAGCAAAAGTTGATACTCAAAGAAAAGAACTTTATGAAGAATCAACAAAAATCGATGCTAAAATTGGTGCTGCTATCGCTAAAAACGCACAAGCAAACGGTTATTCTATCGTTTTGGTTAAAGGTGCTGTTCTTTACGGTGGTGCTGATATTACTGAAGATATTAAAAAAGCAACAAAGTAGTTCTTTAATTGCAAATTTAAAAATCGGGTATTCCTTAACGGGATATCCGATTTTTTTTGTGTATAAAAATAAAAAGTGTAAGTTAGTAACTCCTCAAGTCCAGATAACATAATGTTTTTGCAATCTTTAATTAACACTCAGACGAAACTAACTTACTTTTCTATCTTAAACTGTTTTTTTAGTTTTTTTATCACTCTTAAGAATTATTTTTTAATTATTTTTTTTAGTAATTTAGAATTATTCCAAAATTTGAAAACCATGTCTGTGTCTTGTTTTGGTCATGTTTTTGTCTAATATTAACTTTTGTAAATATTTTTTTTGCTTGAGGAATTGATTTATAAAAATTTTTTTTAATTACATATCAATAAAAATCATATATTTGGACTATTTATGTAAAATACATGGTTTTTTGCGGGTTGAAAAAATGTTGACAATACAATATAATATAATTATAGAGTATTATATAGAGTTTTAGAGGACTTAAATTTAATTTATGTATTATGAGTACGTATTATACAGGACGCTGTATATTTGCGTGTTCTTAGGGCTGATTGATTTTATGCGGAATAGTATAGTATGAAGAATAAAACAATGAAAACCTTAATAAAGCCTTTTTTAGCAGCACTTTTTATGTTCGGCTTAACTTTTAGTGCTACGGTTAATGCTGAAATCGAATTGGACTTGGGCGCTCCATCTGCCGGTGAAACAGGCGTTACCTCTAACGATAGTACTCCTATAGATTTTCACTTTACCCCGAGTGCAGGCTCTATATATGAAGGATACTCTTATTTGTGTAATTTAATTCAGCAGGCGGCATCAGGTGAGTTTAAGTATATTACTGTTGATGAAGAAGGTAGTCCTATTACTCTATACTACGATAAAATTTATCAAATGGGTGATTATCTCAGATCAGACGGTTCGTCCACTTTTGCGATGAAAGAAAATGGCTTGTATTTGTCTAACGGGCTAATGCAAACAATGCCGGGTGGTGCGTATGTTATATATACGCAGGTAGGCAGAACTCCCGGTACAATCGATGCGTCAGGGCAAAAATTATTTACTGTAAGCAGATCTTCTTCGCTTGATCTTCAGAATGTTGGTGTGACAAATGGCGCAGGACAGTCCGGTATTATTTATGTTGAAAGCGGTGGTACATTAAACCTTAATTCCGTCAATGTATATAATAATGTCGGAGACAGTTCTAACGGTGCAATTCTTAACGCAGGAACGCTTACCGTTACCAATTCTAAATTTATGAATAATGATGCAAGCGGATATTCTACTGCACAGGGTGGTGCAATTACGAATACCGGTACTGCAACTATTTCCGGTACATCTGATAATAAAACCGAGTTTACGGGCAATACATCCGTAGGGAATGGCGGTGCTATTTATAATGCCAGCGGGACTTTAGAATTGTCTAATGTGTCTTTTAGCGGCAATGAAACCACAGGTCTTGGTGGTGCTTTATATAATTTAGGCACAGTCAGATTTACAGGTGATGCTGACTTTTTAACAACTACCGACAGTATTTATAATGGTCCAGGCGCAAATATAAATCTTGAAAACGGTACTTTAGAAATGTATTCTTCCATATCAGGCGGCGGAAATTTTTCTGTATATGCCGATGCTGCGCTAAATTTGAATACTGGTAGTTCGTTTGATCAGAGTCAGATATTAAATATTGCCGGAACTTTAAATGTTAACAATGGTAGTGTATTTTCTCTTGATGAGTATGATCTCTGGACCGGTACAATTAATTTGTCATCAGACTCATCGTTGCGTTCTGTTGCGAGCAGACATTTAGTTGGAACTTTATCAGGAAGCGGTAAGTTAATAAACGATATTGCAGATGTTGCATATACAATTGAAGCGGATTCCCAAAATTTAAAGAATTTTGGCGGTACGTATGAACAAACAGGCACAAATACCTCTTTTACAGTTGAAAGAGCCGCTTATCTTTTCCCTGGCAGAAAAGATATTAGTGCAGGTACAATGACTCTTAATATGGAAGGTGATGGTCTGGGTGCTGCTTATAACAGAAACCTTACAAATATTTATGTCGGTAATGATGCAAAACTGAATGTAAATACTACTCAGGGCGGGCAAATAACAACCCAGAATTTCCATTTTGCAGATAATGCAAGCGGTGCAACAATAACTTTCGGAACTCCTGCATCTTCGTCTGCTACGAACTATACTCTTGGTAATGACAATTTTGGCGGAACAAGTCCATTGTTGAATACCATTGCCTTAAAGAATGCTATCGTTAGATTAGCCGATGCAAATTATGTAAGTCATAAGTATTTATTAGATGCTTCGACATTGGCGGTTAATGACGGAGCAATAAGTAATTATGCTTTTACTGATTTGTCAACGACGGCTTCCGGTGCAAATTTGAAAATCGATATTAACTTAACTAATGATTCTTATGATCATTTTCAGGTTGCTAATTCAACATCAGGAATGACCTTTACAATCGATGATATTACAGTTTCAGGTTCAACAGAAAGCAGTACAAATGTAGAATATAAGATATTTGAGGGTGCCGGTGTTGCAAACTTGTCACTGGGGCTTTCTGATGAGATTAAGAATAAGACTTTTAATACAAGTCTTGCTCCTGTAGTTTATGTTGATACAAGTATTGCAACAAGAAAATTCAGGGTAGAAAGCAATATCGCTAATAATTGGGTTGGTCTTGTATTAGAGGTTGCTGATCAGCAGGATACTCTTGCTGCTATAAATCAGGCATCTGCTATTGATGATTCCAGATTTGCAACCAGATATTTCTTATTTAAACCGGATAAAACTAAATACAATATAACTCAGGATACCGGTAAAACGGGTACAGGTAAGTTATATATAAATTATGATTCGTCAGGAACTTTCATTCCAAATGCTGAAATTAGCGGGAATGATGGCAGTACCTCTCGTGCAATGTTTAATATGAGTGATACGGAAGATGCTGAAATTGAGGTTCATAATGTAACATTTAAAGATGCTGCAGAAAATAACTACTATCCTGACAGAACTGTCCATGCATCTGTTTTTGATGTGCGTGGCGGTAAGTTAAGTCTTTATAATGTAAAATTTAGCAACAACTATGGTAATGCTCTTGCTGTTTCGGGTTCAAGCACTGCTTTATTGGATTCGGTATCATTTGAGAAAAGTGACGGATTAGGTCATACAAACGGTTTATTTGTAGCAGGAGTGCTGAATGTTGTTGGTGCTTCGACCTTTAATTCAGGTATTAGTGTTGAAGGCGGAGAATTAACATTTGGCGGTGATGCGGTTACTTCTTTCGGGTATCCGGGTTCTGATACGTCATCTACTCCTAAAATGACTGTCGCAGGGGGTACTGTTAATGTAAATAACCCTAATATGTCTATTACCGGTGCTATTCAGGTTGAAGGCGGTCAGGTTAATCTGAACGCAGGTAAGGTTAATGCAAATGTTACACTGGATAATAATATTGTTATAAAAGGCGGGCAGGTTAATTTAAAAGACGTAACCTTTACTTCTGCTCCTATTGATAACAGAGCAAGTGATGGTTCAGGTGATGACAGAACTCCGGGACTTTTAATTACAGGTACAAGAATAGACCCTGTTAATAATCTTAACGGTACTGTCTTTACCAGTTCAACAATAAGAAATAATAAAGATCTTACAAGTTCTGTTGACCCGTATGCCTGGGTGATAAAGGATGCGACTTTGACACTTAACAGATCTTCAATAGAAAATAATGCAGGTACTTTCAGGGTTGATGGCAGAATTTCACCATTGTCAGGCACAGTAAATACTATTACCATCAATGATGATTCAGAGTTTATATTGGGGGCAGATGCTGCTGTTACAGGTACTCAGGCACTTATAAACTGGATTTTGAGTTCTAAAGGTTCTTTGAAAATAGGTACAAAATCAACAAACACAGGCTTGACTTTCGGTGCGGGTGATTCCTGGTTGGGTAAAATAGAATTATCTAACGGTTCTAAATTTACATTAGATAATACCTATGGTGATGTTACAATGGCACAGGATTTTCTTGTGTCTGATGACCCTACTACGGAATTTATTAACAATAATAATACTATAACAATTACAGGTGCAAATAATAAATATCAGGGTATATACAGACAAAATGGCGGTCAACTTGTTTCAAGTTCACCAAATCTGTTTACAGGTGTTAAATTTATTGATAATGGCGGTGAAGCAATTATAAATGATGCTTCTTCTGTTTTTGATTTTGACAGTATGGTAATGAAGAATAATTCAAATCTTACCGTAAAATCTGCAGGAGGTAAAATAAAAGAAGGTGTTGTCAGATTTGACGGAACAAATTCGGCTGTGACATTCCAAGATACAGGCAGTTCTCAATATACTCTTAATGGTATTACAAACTGGGGTTATGAAAGTTCTTCTACTACCCAATGGGTACAAAATAGAGTGTCTATAGTTAATCCGACAGGTGAATCTACGTTAGTATTGGCTCCATCTGCTTCAAGTGCAACTGATTTTTCATATAATAATATGAAATATGCTTTGCAGAATGTTCGTATCAATATGCAGGATACGGCATATAACACTCAATATAAATTTGATTATTTGTATATCAATCCTAATTCATTAGGATTAGATTCCAGTGTTGTTTACACAACAATGATTGGTGAGGATATAAATACTTATTTCAATAAACCAAGTATCAATCTTTCTATTGATATTGATTTGAGTGGCAAAGTAGCAGATAATATATGGATTCGTAGTGCTACAGGTACAATGGATACCACTGGTAACCCTGTTAACAATGCTGTGGGGGTATTTAATGTTGATAATATTAAATTCTATAACTTTGAAGGGTTTACAGGTTCCGGCAGAATTACGTTATTATCTGTCCCTCAAACATCTAAAGTTGGTTTGGTTGTAACTGATTCTGTTTGGGATAGCGTAAAACAAGAGGGTCAGGATGAGCAAAGAGCACATGTTTATTCTACTGATATTTTAGGTTCTATTACAAAAGAAATTGAGGTAGAAACATTAAATAGTTATAGAAACTACGTTTTATATTATAATTTTAACAACGATAAAGATTTACTTGCAGAGTGGAATAAATGGGATTTTTCAGATAAAAGTTCTTATGCTGACAGACTTAAAGTATTTGAATTTAAAGACGGCGGAACTGAATACAAAGTTAATGCTGATGTCGGCATATCTGCACCATCAGGTCCTTCGGAAGCCGGAAACCCTTCAACAATGACCATTAAGGGTATTAGTGCTTCAGGAAGTGTGATTAACGCTAATGAACATTCTTTATTTGAACTTGCTAATGCAACAAATTTGGTTATAGAGAATGTAAACATTAAAGGTGCTAAAAGTACAACCAATGGTGCAGTTATTAATATGACAGGTACAACAGCCAATCCTACATTAACTATAAAAAATTCGGTTATTTCTAATACTGCAACTGCGGCTACGAATGCTATATTAGGCGGTGCTATTCATTTAGGTAAAGGTAGTGCTACTATTGAAAACACCCAATTTATTGATAACAAAGTATCTTCAGAATCAGGTGGTGTAAAAGGTGGTGCCTTGTATATTGCAAGCACTTTCGGTTCTGATGTTGTATTGAAGAATGTTACATTTAAGGGTAATACTGCTCAGGGTAAATTATCCCCGGGCTTAGGCGGTGCTATTTATACTCAAAAAGACCTTACATTAGAGGCTGAAAATGGGAAAGTAGTTACTTTCTCCGGTAATACAATGTCAAAAGAAGACAGTACCGGAACAATAACAAGTACTCCTAATGCTATTTATGTTGAAACATCTGTTGGTGATGCAGGTAATCACCCTACTATAACTTTGCTGGGCGGTGGCGCAATTTCAATAACAGATTCGATTGAAGGTGGTTCAAATTCAGGTATTCAGTCTGCGGATAACTATTTTTATATGAATGTTGCGGGAAGCGGCAGATATACTTTAGGTAATCTTATCGGTGCTAATTTATCCAATTCAATTGACGGTGCTAACGTAATATTTAGTGATAATGCTCAATTAAAATATACGAATATTGCCCTTAATAACGGGGAATTGAGTCTTAATTCGGCAGCAATAACAGAGGCAAGAAATGCTGACAGTGTTCGTTCTGCTATTGATTTAACGCAGTCAACCGCTCAAATTAGCGGCTCAACTTTTAGAAATAACTCTAAAGGTGCTATTGTTGCATCTGATGGTTCAACAGTGAACTTTACAGGAACTCAAACTTTTGCAAATAATAGTATAAATACTAATTCTATGGCGAGCGGTGGTGCAATAAGTGCAACATCATCTTCTATTAATGGTGAGTTATCAGGAAGTTTCAGCAACAATGGTGTAACATCTTCCGGTGATGCAGCGGGTGGTGCAATCTTTATATCATCATCTAATTCTTCCCCAACGATATATTCATCGTTTACAGGTAACTATGCCATTTCAACAAATAATGGTAAAACATTAGGTGGTGCTATTTATTCCGATTCAGATTTATCAATTAACACAAATTCAACGTATCGTGAAATTAATTTTACGGGTAACTATGTTCAGTCAGGTGCAAATAAGGTTCAAAATGCTATTTATATTGCTAATGGTGCTACTTTGACTTTAAATGCTGCAGATGCCGGTAAAATTAATTTTAATGATACTATTGATGGTGGTAAAACTATTGGTGGTATTGGTACTGACAGATATAATATTATGGTCACAGGCGATACATCAGGATCTGCTACAAGCAGCAGTATTGTTACGTTCAGAAATAATGTAAATCGTGCAAATATTACTGTTGATACTGCATCTCTTGTTGTTGACGGTGATACTGCATCAAAACCTGATTTGTTGGGTACTGCCGATCCTACCTCCGGTTCTAAAGTCAATGTCGTGAATAATGGTACTTTGAACCTCAGGAATGTAACCATCAATAATGCGGGTCATACCGATAGTACGGGTACTCCTATTATCCGTGCTGATATTTCATCAGGTAATGTGGTTGTTGTTAATTCTATTATTGATATGTCCAGAGACAATAAATTCTCTAATATTGAATTAGGTAATTTAAAATCTGATGCAGCATCTCAATATAAAATAGATTTTGCCTTTTATCCAACCGGTCAATACAACGACTACATAACTTTAAATGGTTTATCAAGTGGTACAATGACATTGGATGTTAATTGGGAAATAAATGATGATAAGTACGTTAAAGAAGGGTTCTATGATATTATCTCTGAAGATACTGATATTGAATTAAAATTAACTCAGGAGTCATTAGATAAATTCTGGAAATATATTCTTCCTGATGATGGTGTTGTTCAGTATGACCAATATATCGGTTATAGAAGAGTTCAAGTCACAAGTGTAAGAAAAAATGCTATTGAGGTATATAATTTAAAAGACGATACTCTGCGTGCAGCGGCTATTCAGGTACTAAAAGACAGTGCAGGTCATGACAAGCCTCCTGCTACTAATATTAAGTATTTTAAATTTACAGATTTACCAAACGAAACATATTACTTATATACAGATACATATTTAAACGACAGAATTTATCCTGTCGGCGGAACATTGTATGTTCAGGGCGGAAGTGATTTATCTGACACTATCAGTGGTGCTGAAGAGGTTGATGATGGTTCAGGTAATATTACAATAACTCCGTTTGTTCATTCAATGTTTAAGTTTATGGATAAATCAGATGTTAATGTTGAAATGACTAACCTGACAATTAAAGATGTTAAAGCATATTCTGATACAAATTCATCAGTTGCTTATTTGAATTCTCCGGAGTCAAGTCTTACGAGGTTAACACTTTCAAATGTATTATTAGACAACAACCAGGGTTATGCAATTTATAACCAACAGGGTGTAGTAACTCTTAATGGGGTTACAGTTTCCCCTCGTCCTGCTGAAGAAACAAGTTTAATCTTTAACGAGATAAGAAACGCTTATGGTACTTATACAAATGACGGTACAACCGAAACACACAATCCCGGGTTGATACTGACGGGTGAAAATACATTCGGTTCAAAACTTACAAACTCAGGTTATGTTCAGTCATCAGGAAGATCAAACTTTACATCGAGTATTGTAAATACAGGTACAATAATGTTCGCAGGTGCAACAAATATTAGGGGATCCGGTCCTGCTGATACTGAAATATCTTCTATTTCAAGCGGTGAGATTGGTTCAACCGTTGAAGGTAAATTATATGTTGTTGGCTCTGTATTGACATTAGGTGAATATTCTATTCTTGCAGGTAACCAAAATATTACATTAGGCAGTGTATCAAGCCCTTCAGGTGAAATTCGCCTTGAAGGCGGTACTTTGAACCTTGATTCTAAAGATAATTGGTATGGTAAAATTACACTTGATAACGTAGATTCTATTATAAATTATTCCGGTGTTGCAAATAATGCCTATGATCCTGAAAATCCGGGAGATTTTAACAGAGGTATTTTAAATGCTAAAAACGGTACTTTAAATATTACTAAACCGAGAACAGGCAGTAACGCTATATTATATGTTATGGCAAGTGATACTATTTCCGATCAGGTTATTATGAATATTGGTGATAATACGACTTTACACATTGTAGATCACGTAAGTGCAGGTTCCGAAATTAACTTAACAATTGGCGAAGATACTTGGAACGGTGCAATCAAACTTGAAAGAGCATATTTGAGTATTAGACCGTTGGATGATGATAATAAAACTCTTATTTTAAATTCACCTGATGTAATTACATCTACTCCGGAAGGTGATACATCTTCTATATTTGAAAATAATGGTGTTGATATTGAATTCAGATCACCTCAAAACTTTAGCGGTACATATCAGCAAACAACGGGGTCTATTAAAGTGGAAAGTACTGCTACTTTCTTTAATGACGATTCTGTTAAGAGAATTTTAGGCGGTACTGTTGATGTAACCCGTCCTGCTCATGTAGATATTACAAATGTATATCTTGATTCAGGAACGCAAATGACTGTTGCTGCCCGTGGTGGTGACATCAATACAAATGTAATATCACAATTCCTTGGCTCCGGTGCTTTGGCACAGTTCTTCTTTAGTGCTGAT
>JAEEGL011460178.1_pt1 | contig 17493 bp, 14 predicted proteins | sample 9134231 | NCBI WGS metagenome assembly JAEEGL01 (sample SAMN16246548, study PRJNA631951) | gut metagenome | biome: gut microbiome; feature: rumen; material: fiber-attached | host: Bos | place: Iran: Karaj | collected 2018-10 | reverse complement strand
GACGACGACGCGCGCTATCTGCTCGCGGCGGGCGTGCTGCCCGCCGACCTCGCGGCGCCTCGGGGCGGCCAGGCGGCGTCCGTCTTCCTTGAGCTCGAGCGCGTGCTTGCGGAGGAGGGCATGACGTTCGCCGACGTGGTGCGCACCTGGCTCTACATCGACGACGTGTGCGACTGGTACGGCGAATTCAACGCGGCGCGCTCCGCGTTCTTCGAGTCGCGCGGGGTGTTCGAGACCTTTCTCCCCGCATCGACCGGCATCGGCTGCGCGAACCTTGACGGAGCGGCGCTCGTCGCGGGCGCATTCGCTATGCGCCCGAAGCGCGGCGGCGCGCGCGCGGAGGTGGTGGAGTCGCCGCTGCAGGCGCCGGCGATGGCGTACAAGTCGAGCTTCAGCAGGGCGGCGGAGATCGTCGCGCCGGGATGGCGGCAGCTGTTCGTCAGCGGCACGGCGTCGATAGAGCCGAACTCGCACGACGTTGCCCACGTGGGCGACCCCGCGAAGCAGATAGACTGCACGATGAACGCGGTCGCGGCCATCCTCGAGAGCCGGGGGCGCTCGTGGAGGGACGTGACGCGCGCCATCGTCTATCTGAAGCGCCCGGAGTTCAGGGAGCATTGGCGCGCGTGGCTCGCGGCGAGGTCGCTGCCGGCGGACTTCGCGGCGGAGACGGTCTGCGACGTGTGCCGAGACGAGTGGCTTTTCGAGATAGAGCTTGACGCGGCGGACGGACGCCGCCGCATCTAGGAAAGGAGCAGGACATGTTCAAGATCTGCAGATTCGCACTGGCTGCTGCGGCGCTCGCCGCGGCGTTCGCGGCATGCGGCCAGGCGCGCGTGAGGATTCCGACGGCGAAGACGCCCTACGACATCGGGGCGGACTTCGACCGCGCCGAGGCGTGGGCGCAGTCGGGCACAGCCTTCGTGGAGGCGCACGAGGGCAACTACTTCCGGTTCCTGGAGAAGGGCAAGACGGACGCCGCGAACGCCATACACGAGGGCAACGTCAATTTCCACGGGCTGGACATATACGAGACGCGAATATGGTTCGGCGAGTCGTCGGTGACGCGCATCGAGCTGTCGCTGTACAACAAGGGCGACGCCGGCAGCCCTCTTCAGGCGGCCGGGCTCCTCGAGATGCTGAAGACGGTGCGCGGTCGGCTGAACGGCGACGCCGCGAGGCCTCCCGCGCCAGAGAGCGTAAACGTGGGCAACGGAGTGCAGCAGAAGACGATCACCTGGAAGGATCGCGCCCCGGCGGCGGCGCAGCTCACGTGGCGCTACAAGAAGTCGGGCAAGGAGGTGGACGTCGATTTCGTGCGCCTCACGCTGCTGAACGCGTCCGCCGGGCAGTCGGCCCTCAAGAGCGCCCTGGCGAAGAAGAAGGAGTCGCAGGGGCGCGGGGCCGTGAGGAAGAACGTCGTGAGGGTTGCGGCGGACGGCGAGGGCAGGAAGTCCGGCGACGTTTACATCTCGAACGTCCCGATGGTCGATCAGGGCCAGAAGGGATACTGCGCCGTCGCCACGAGCGAGCGCGTGCTGCGCTACTACGGGCAGACCGTCGATGAGCACGAGCTCGGGGCGTCCGCCGGGTCCACGGCCGACGGCGGCACGTCGAGCGTCGCCATGTACGAGGCGGTGCGCGCGATCGGCAGGAAGCACGGCCTCGCCGCCTACGTCGTGCACGGCGGCATGAACAAGGACATTGGCGACCGCGTGGAGCTTCTGGAGAAGGACGTCGCCAGCTACAACAAGATGGCGAAGAAGATGAGGAAGCCCGAGATAGCGCGAAGCGCCTACGTGCGCGGCCACACGTTCGACGCGAACGCCGCGCGCGAGGCAATGGAGGCCGACGTGCTGAAGGCGATGAAGCTCAAGAGCCCCAAGTACAAGACCTTCCGCAAGGCGCTGCACGACCAGGTCAACGCCGGCGTGCCCCTCTTCTGGGGCGTGACGCTCGGCCTCTTCCCGGAGCCCGACATCCCGCAGGCGAGCGGCGGCCACATGCGCCTGATAATCGGGTTCAACGACAAGTCGAACGAGGTGATCTACACCGACTCGTGGGGGGCGGGCCACGAGTACAAGCGCATGCCGTTCGACGACGCATGGGCGATAACCGACACTCTTCTGTATCTGAAGCCTTCAAGGGAGTGACGCCATGGACCTCTTTCTGCTAGCCAACAAGTTCAACGTGAAGGGGCGGCTTGTCACGCTCGTCCCGTTCGGCAACGGCAACATCAACGACACCTACCTCGGCGTGTTCCGCAACACGTTCACCGAGACGCAGGTGGTGCTGCAGCGCGTGAACAAGACCGTGTTCACCAGCCCCGAGGCCGTGATGGGCAACATGCGCAACATCACGCTGCACTGCCACGAGAAGCTCGAGGCCGACGCCAGGGCGAACCGCGACGACCGCGTGTGGCAGATGCCGCGAATCGTCAAGACGAAGGAGGGCGCCGACTTCCTTCAGGACGAGAACGGCGACATGTGGCGCGTCATAACGCGCATACTCTCGGCGCATGCGTTCGACACGGCCCAGAGCCCCGAGCACGCCCTCGAATGCGGCTCCACTCTCGGCCACTTCCACTACCTCGTATCCGACATGGATCCGGCGTCCATCGTGAACCCGCTTCCGGGATTCCACGTGACGAGCGGATATCTTGCGCAGTACGACGCGACTCTCGACGACCCGCGCGCGAGGGAGCTCCTGGGCTCATCCATGGAGGCGAGGCGCATCGCAAAGTACATCGAGGAGCGCCGCGAGTTCGCCGTCTCGCTCGAGAGGGCCGAGGCGCGCGGCGAGCTTAAGAAGCGGATGTTCCACGGCGACCCCAAGGTGAACAACATCATGATCGACGACTTCACCGGCAAGGGCACGGCGATGATCGACCTCGACACGGTGTCGCCGGGCCTCATTCACCTCGACATCGGCGACGCAGTGCGCTCGATCTGCAACACCGCCGGGGAGGAAGAGCTGAACCTCGGCAAGGTGTCGTTCGATGAGGCCCTCTTCATCGCCTTCATGAAGGGCTACATGCACGAGGCCGGGTCGTTCATGGACGACGCCGACCGCGCCTACCTCTACGACGCCATCCGACTGCTGCCGTTCGAGCTGGGCCTGCGCTTCTTCCAGGACTACCTCGCCGGCGACAGGTACTTCAAGGTGCGCCAGCCCGGGCAGAACCTCAACAGGGCCCGCGTGCAGATGCGCCTCTGCGAGGCGGTCGAGGCGCGCGAGAGCACGATCCGCGGAATCCTGGAAAAGCTCTAGTCGCAGCCCCGCAGGCCGACGGCGCCCTCGCCGGAGGCCATGTTCTCGCCGACGAGGTCCGACGACGCGTCGCGGCTGCCGAACCCCTGCACCCATCCGCGCTCGAATCCGAAGTCCGCCGCCGCGTCGGCAACCCGCTCGTACTCGTCTTCCGTCACCACCCTGTCGAACGGCGGCCTTTCGCTCGCGATGAAAGCCGGGGCGTACTGGCTCATCACCGACACGTGCACGGAGGGGGAGCATTCCGCGGCGAGCCACGCGAGGCTTTCGATGGCCTCGTCGGCGTGGCCGGGCAGCACGAGCAGCCTCACGATGACGCCCCGCGTGGCGCGCCCAGGATCGTCGGAGTCGAGCGGGCCAAGCGTGTTCCAGAGGTGCTTGACGGACGCGCGCGCCGCCTCGACGTATCCCGGCGCGGAAGACGCGGCCAGCGCCGTGGCGTTCGACGAGTAGCGGAGGTCGATCAGCGCGATGTCGCAGAGGTCGCGGTATTCCGACAGCGTCTCGGGCCGCTCGTAGCCGCTCGAGTTGAACACGAATGGGAGGCGAATGCCCTCCGCCAGAAGGGGTCTGACGGCGGCGCGTATCTGCGGAAGGTACGGCGTGGGCGAGACGAGGTTCCAGTTGGCGCACCGGCGCCTGACGGCGAGGTCGCGGAAGATCGCGGCGAGCTCGTCCTCCGAGACGTCGCGCCCCTCGCCACGCCAGCTCCACGGCGAGTTCTGGCAGTAGATGCACTTCATCGTGCAGCGGGAGAAGAACACCGCGCCCGATCCGCCGTCGCCGCAGATGGGCGGCTCCTCGCCGAAGTGCGGCCCCCAGCGGAACACCCTCGGAAGACGCCCCGCCCGGCAGAATCCCGCGTTCCCGGACTGCCTGTCGGCCATGCAGCGGCGCGGACAGAGCTCGCAGGGCATGGCGGCGGCCTCGTTCAGGGCGTCGCCTCCGCGGCCGCCTCGCCGCCGCCGTTCTCGCGCATGTACTTCGCGCGCGCCCGCAGGAACACGAGCCCCACGAAAGGAATCGTCGCGATGTAGCCTACGCCCAGGACGCCCAGCGTGAGCCAGAACTGCGTGACGAGGAACGCCACGAGCAGAAGCAGCCCCGCCATGGTCGGCAGTGCGTGGTCGCGCGATATGTGGAGGGCCTTGAGCGAGATCGTCGGCAGACGGCTCGCCATCAGAAGGCCGATGAAGAGCAGCATGAACATGCCGAAATAGACGTTCTGCATTGCGCCGGAGACGATCGGCGCGGTGTCCTTCGCCGCGAGGGCGAGCGAGAGGATCGCCGGCGTGAGCACCATCCAGCACCCGCCGGGTGCCGGCACGCCGAGGAAGAAGTGCTTCCAGTACGGGAGCGTCGGCTGCTCGAGCATCGTGTTGAAGCGCGCCAGCCGGAACGCGTCGCACATGGCGTAGAAGAGGGCCGATCCCAGAAGGAGGTTGCGCATGGGCGTCGTCATGTCGGGATGCGCGCACAGGCACCAGAAGTAGATGAAGAGCGCCGGCGCCACGCCGAAGTTTACGAAGTCCGCGAGCGAGTCGAGCTCCGCGCCGAGCTTGGAGCTGCACTTGAGCAGGCGCGCGACTCGCCCGTCCATCGCGTCGCAGACGCAGGCGATGAGAAGGGCCAGCAGCGCGTTGAACCAGTCGCGCGGCGTTGGCGGACGGATCCCGGCCATCGCCCTCGCGTAGTTGGTGGCCACGATCGTTATGCTCGTGATGCCGCCGCAGGCGGCTATCGAGGTGATGAGGTTCGGCACCATGGAGCGCAGCGGCACGCTGCCCTCGCGAGGCGTCTTGTTCCTGCGGCGTCTGCCGCGCAGCCTGAATTTTCCCATGTCGTCCTCCTCTTGATGGGCTATGCGGACTGAAGGCGCCCGAGCACCGTCTCGCCCGCGACCATGATCTGCCCCTCGCGCACATCGGGGCGCGTCCCCGCCGGAAGATAGACGTCGAGGCGGGATCCGAACCTGATGAGCCCGAACCTCTCGGCCCGCGCCAGCTCCGCTCCCGCGTCAGCGAACGGCACGATGCGCTTCGCGACGAGCCCGGCGATCTGCACCACTCCGTAGATCGTCCCGCCCGGCGTCTGCATCAGATAGCAGCACCTCTCGTTCTCCGACGACGCCTTGTCGAGGGAGGCGTTGAGGAACTTGCCGCGCACGTGCGCCTTCTTCAGGATCCTGGCGGCGGTCGGCATTCTGTTCACGTGCACGTTGAATACGCTCATGAACACGCTCACGCGCGCGTACTTCGCGTCGGCGGGCGTTCCCTCTGGAAGGGCGTCGACCAGCTCCGGCGGAAGGGCGCTTTCCACGATCATGCACACGCGCCCGTCTGCCGGCGAGAGGATCGCCCTCTCGTCCTCCGGCGGATACCTCTCGGGGTCGCGGAAGAAGAGGAACACTCCGTAGGCCAGCAGCAGGAAAGGCCCCGCCAAGAGCGCGAGCGCCGCCGCCAGCACGACGAAGAGCGTGTGGAGGCGCATGTCGGGGCCCTGGCAGGCCACGAGGGCCGTGCAGGCGGCGGACGCCGCCACGAGGGCGGCCGCGACGACAAGCGTCGGGATGCCGAACTTTTTCCCCTCGCGGTTTATGCGCGGGAAGAGGTATGCCTTGTTCGAGAAGTCTGGTGCTTGTGTTTGCATGTGCATATTATCTCATTTTTTTCGCTCGAGCGCAATGCCGAAACGGGCGCCCGGAAGATGGTCGAGGACGGCGGCTATGCTCTCGCGGCGGTCCATCTGCCCGGCCTCGGGCGACGGAAAGAGCGACGGTGCGGCGTCTTCGCGCGAGTCGGTGAAGTCCGACACGCCGAATCCGACGAGGCGGACGGTGCGCCGCGAGCCTGGCGGCCATTCGCGGTCGAAGAGCGAGGCGGCGGCGTGCCGGAATGTGAGGTCGTCCCGCGCGGGGGCCTCGAAGCGGGCCTGTCGGGTGATGGTGTTGAAGAGGGCGTCGCGCAGCTTGATCTTGGCGACGCGCGCGCGGCGCGGGGTTCTGCGGACGCGGCGCGCCACCTCCGCCACGAGGTCGAGGAGCGTCGCGCGCACCGCCTCGCGGCTCGTCTCGTCCTCGTCGAAGGTGTGCTCGCGCGACACGCTCTTCTCCTCCTCCGCCTCGGCGGAGACGCACGCCGAGGCGATGCCGGACGCATGGGCGACGACCGAGTCCGCGGCGGCGTCGCCGAGTATCCGCCTCAGGAAGCGCGGGTCGGCGGCCTGCAGGTCGCCGCACGTGCGGTAGCCGTACTTCGCCAGCACCGCGCCTGTCTTCCTCCCCACGCCCCACAGCACGCCGGCAGGCTGCGGGGCGAGCCACTCGCGCACCTCGTCTGGGTCGGTGGGGGTGATGAAGAGGCCGTCTGGCTTCGCGGCCTCGCTCGCGATCTTCGCGAGAAGTCTGTTGGGGGCTATCCCGACGGAGCAGGTGAGCGAGCATGCGGCGCGGACGTCGGCGCGGAGGCGTTCGCCCAAGGCGCGCGGGCCGCCGAAGAGGTGCAGAGTGCCCGTCACGTCGAGGAAAGCCTCGTCCACCGACACGGCCTCCACCACCGGCGAGTAGCGGCCCAGCACCTCGAACACGATGCGAGAGGCCTCCATGTACGCCTCCATGCGCGGCTTCACGAACACGGCGTGGGGGCAGCGCGCGTACGCCGTGCGGCTCGGCATGGCGGAGCGCACGCCGAAGGGGCGCGCCTCGTAGGAGCAGGTGGAGACGACGCCGCGCTCGTGCGGGCCGGCGCCGACGACGACCGGCAGCCCGCGCCATTCGGGATGGTCGCGCTGCTCCACGGACGCGAAGAAGGCGTCCATGTCGATATGGAGGATGGTCGCCGCCATGCCTGCGCTGAATTGAAGCTCCGGCGGGCGGACAATCAGTCACCGTTCGACCGTGGCGCCTTCGGGTCCGCCCGCCGGAGAAAGAGCGTCTCCGTCACGGGTAGTCGGCCGGCATGGTCAGCACCTCGGCGCCGTCGTCGGTTATGGCGACGGTATGCTCGAAGTGCGCGGCCATGCACTTGTCGCCGGTCATGACGGTCCAGCCGTCGGGCTTTCTCACGTACGTCTTCGCGCCGGCCTTCGTGAGGGTGATCATCGGCTCGATGGCGATCGTCATGCCTGGCCTCAGCACGAGCTTGGTGCCGGGCTTGCCGTAGTTCGGCACCTCGGGGTCCTCGTGTATTGTGCGGCCCACGCCGTGGCCGATCCAGTCGCGCACGACGCCGAAGCCGGCGTCCTCCGCGACCTTCTGTATGGCGTAGCCCACGTCGCCGAGGTGCACGCCGGGGCCTGCGGCGGCGATGCCGGCCGCAAGGCATCTGCGCGTGGTCTCGACGAGGCGTATGACCTCCGGATCCGTGACGCCCACCATGACGGTGCGGCTCGTGTCGCCGTTGTAGCCGAGGGTGTTCACGCCCACGTCGCACTTCACGAGGTCGCCGGGCATGATCATGCGGTCGCCCGGGATGCCGTGTATCACCTCGTCGTTGACGCTTACGCACAGCGCGCCGGGGAAGCCGTTGTATCCGAGGAAGCTGGCCGCCACCTTGTTGCGGAGGCAGTAGTCGCGCACGACGCGGTCTATGTCGCGCGTGGTGACGCCGGGGCGCACGGCCGCGGCCGCGAGGTCGCGCACCTCCGCGCTCATGCGGCATGCCACTCGCATTCGGTCGAGCTGCGCGCGGGTTTTTATATCGACCTTCATCGCGTCAGAGCGCCTTGAGGAAGTCGGCCGCGACGTTGTCCACGCCGGTGGTGCCGTCAACGGTGCGCAGTATGCCCTTGTCGCGGTAGTATGCGATCAGCGGCTCCGTCTGCTGGTGATAGACCGCGAGGCGGTCTCTGACGGTGTCGGGGTTGTCGTCCTTTCGGATCGTGAGCTGGGCGCCGCATGCGTCGCACACGCCTTCGACCTTGGGAGGGAGGTTCCTGACGTGGTACCCGGCCTTGCACTTCGGGCAGGTCCGGCGGCCGGCGATGCGGTCCTGGATTATGTCGTCCGGCACGTCGATCAGGACGGCGCGGGCGACGGGCGCGCCCATCTCGTCGAGGATCTTCGCCTGCGCGAGGTTGCGGGGGAATCCGTCGAGGAGCATCGTCACGTCGCCGGTCGTCTCGGCCACGACGTCCTTGATCATGGCCGCGATGAGGGCGTCCGGCACAAGCTTGCCGGCCTCCATGAACGAGGCGGCCTCCTTTCCGGCCGCGGTGCCCTTGGCGACCGCGCCGCGCAGCAGGTCGCCGCTGGAGACGTGCTTCAGATTAGCGTGCTCGGCGGCGAGCCTGCCCGCCACCGTTCCCTTCCCCGAACCCGGGGCGCCTAGAAGAATTGCAATATTCATAGCGGCGAATAGTATATCATATTTTCGCCGCGCTGGCACGGATTCCAACTTCGTAGTTGACAAGACGGCGGAAAAAAGGGTAAACTAGCGGCCAATACCCCCATGCTGGCATTCAGACACGAGGAAAGGACGATGAAGGCAAAGACAAAAGTTTCGTTCGTGAGGTCCGCGAGATATTCTCGCGGTCGCCGCGTTCGTCTGCGCGGGCAGGCGGCCGGCTGGAAATGCGGTTTTGCAATGGCCGGCAAGTGATGGCCAGCGCGTGGAGAGATGGTCCTTCGGGGGACCTGGAGGGGGCGGACGACCACAAGATATGGGAGCTGCTGAAGCTGCAGGACGCCGCGGCGTGGCGTCTCGTGTGGGTTCGCGCCGTTCTTCCGGAGGCAGAGAGCTTCAGGAGCGGGCGCAAGGCCCGCGAGTGGGGCGTGACGGCCGAGGAGATGATGAGCCTTCTCTACGTCGAGATGATCGGCGCGCGCAAGATAGACCTCTACCGCGACGACGGCGGAAGCCTCTGGGGGTGGCTGCGCACGTACCTGCGCGGCTACGTTTACAGGGCGAAGCCGGACGCCCGGACCGTCTCGATAGAGGGCATCGACGCGGAGGGCGACGAGGACGGGCGCAGCTTCGAGGAAAAATTGTCGAAGCAGGTGTCAGATTCGCGCGGCCGGGAATCCGTCCCCGATGAAGACCCTGCGGTGCGGCGGCGGGAAGAATGGGAACTCGTGCAGAAATGCTTCGGGGACCTGTGGAGGAGAAATCCGATGCGCGCGTATGTGCACCTGCTGAAGCTCCGCATGAACCTGTCTTCGACGGAGATCAAAAGCATGCTGGGCATGACCTCGGAGGCGAACGTTGACCAGGCGTTCTCCAGGGCGCTCAAGGACATGCGGAAGCTGAAGGTGGAACATGAAGAACGCGAATGAAGTCGAAAGCACGGAGATGACGCCCGCCGAGCGGGCGTTCATAGACCGTTTCGTGGCGGACTACTGCCGTCCGCACGGCGTGGTCATGGCCGAGCGCCTCGCCGCGTTCGCGGCCGAGAGGCAGATGAGGTTCGTGTGCTCCAGGGCGCAGGGCTTTGCGCTCGCGGCGGGCGAGAGCGCTCCGGCGGCGGTGCAGTCGCCGGAGGAGGAGGTGCGCTTCACGTTCGCGAGCGACGGGGCAGAGGACGACGAAGGGGCCTGGCGGGCGGAGCTGACGGTGCCGCCGAACGCGGGACCCGACACGATGCTCGCGCTCAGGGTGTCCGGCCGCGACGGCGGGCCGGTGGCGGACGGCGTGTTCACGCTTTCGGGGGCGGCGCTGCCGCTCGCGGGCGGGAGCGCGGAGATACCGTTCGGGCTGTTTCTGGCGGGGATAAAGGACACCAACGTGTCCCTCTGCCGCTCCGGCGGCAAGGGCGTTGGGGGGCGGCTGCTCTTCTTCTGAGGCGATGGGCGACGCGGCGCACATATTCCCCGCCCCGCAGGCCGAATACCTGAGGGCGATGAAGGCCGGCCGGTACAGACCGGGCGGCCTTTCGCGGTCTTTCCCGTCCAGGGTGTCGCTGATCGACCTGATGCCGCCCGTGTACCAGCAGGCCATGCAGGGAAGCTGCGTGGCGAGCGCGGTCACGGCGCTGCTGGAGTACTACTGGGACTGCAAGACGCGCCTGAGCGTGCAGTACCTCTACATGGTCACGAGGGAGATCGAGCGCGAGGGGCTTGAGCGCAACCTCGCCGCGCTGCGCGCGGGCGAGACTCTGGACCCCAGGTTCGAGGCGCTGTGCCACGCAGGGCTGCTGCAGCTGCGGATGCTCGCGGACGCGAACGGCGGGCTGTCCGCGCCGGCCGTGCAGCCTTTCCTCGCCCGCTTCGAGGAGGGGCTGCGCGCACGGCTGGCGGAGGCCAGCGGCAGCCTGCTCATGAGCTGCTTCGCGGCGGTGGAGACTAGGGGCGTTTGCCGATATTCGATCTGGCCATACGCGGCGGCTAGGGCGACGCCGCTCTTCGGGGCCGCAGCCGCGGCGGCGGGGTTCCCGCCCGGATCCCACGAGGACGCGGCGGGGCGGCGCGTGACGAGCGGGCTCTATCTGCTTGGCACGCCGAACAACGTTGACGAGATACGCGCGATACTCTCCGGGTCCAACGCGCGGCGGCAAATGCCCGTCGCGGTGACGGTGGACTTCTTCGAGGGCTGCGACGGCGAAACGTACACCTTCCCCGGGATTGAGGAGGCGGAGGGGGGCACCGCGGTCTCCGCCAACCGCTGGCTTGGGCGGCACGGCCTTCTTGTGGTGGGCTACGAGGACGATCCCTCGGCCCCCGGCGGAGGCTATTTCCTGATCCGCAACTCGCTCGGCGCCGAGTGGGGCAGCGGCGGCTACGGGCGGATGCCCTACGCCTACCTCGAGTGCTTCGCCGTGGAGGCCGGCACGATACTGCAGAGCCTTCTCGACTACGAGGGCGACGGATACGGCGGGCAGAGGCGGAGGGCGGGCTCGGCCGTGGAAAGGCGCGACGGCGGGCGGCGCCTGCGCCTTGCGCTCGTGAACCTGGCCGTGGCGGCGGCCCTGGTGGCGGCGACGTGGGTCTTGGCGCGCAGCACGTCCCGCCCGGCGAGGCGGCCGTTCGTGGAGGTGACGATCTACGGCAGAGGCGGGATGAACGAGCAGGGCGTGCTGATGCCGTGGAACGTGAAGGGCGTTCCGATAGACGGCGGCTACGTCTATACGCTGCCGGCGGCGAACGAGCGCGCGGTTGACGAGATTCGCACCGTTCTCGGCCGCATGAACACGCTGCACGAGAAGAGGGGCAAGCCGCTCACCTACGACCTTATATCGCTCTTCTCCATCAGGGGCGGCGACAGGGAAGAGCTGAGGCGCGTCATCTCGGGGTTCATGGCGGACGGCTTTCCGGTGAGGATCCGCGAGAGCGGCCCCGGCGGGATGCTCGTCGCGACGCTCAATCCCCGCGCGCTCAGGGGGAAGATGAACCGGCTGTTCAAGATCGAGGACTCCGGCGGCGGCGAAATTCCGGTATGGACTGTAACCGGGGCGAAGTGATATAATATTCTTCCACAAGGGAGAAAAAAGAATGAATGGTGCATTGCTTCTTCTAGTCGGCATCGCGTGCTTCGCGCTCGCGTACTTCGTCTATTCGAGGTTCCTCGCAGGGGCCATCGGCGTCGATCCGTCGAAGCCGACGCCGGCGCACACGATGGGCGACGGCGTGGACTACGTGCCGGCGCACCCGATGGTGCTGTACGGGCACCACTTCGCCGCGATCGCGGGCGCGGGGCCGATCATCGGGCCCGTGCTCGCCTCGCAGTTCGGGTGGGCGGCCGTGGCGCTGTGGGTCGTGCTGGGGTGCATATTCATAGGCTCGATGCACGACATGGTCACGCTATTCCTTTCCGTGAGGCACGAGGGGAAGTCGATCGGCAGCGTGATCGAGTCGGTGATGGGGCGCTCCGGGAAGATGATATTCCTGCTCTTCTGCTTCTCCGCGCTCGTGCTTGTGATGGCGGTGTTCACGGGGCAGGTGGCCGACGCGTTCGTCTCGCACCCGGAGGTGGCGACGTCGTCGCTGCTGGGCATATTCGAGGCGGCGCTCTTCGGCGTGTGCGTGTACAAGTTCCGGTGGAACGTGTTCGTCGCGAGCCTGGTGTTCGTGCCGATCCTGTTCCTGCTGGTGTGGGTGGGCGTGCTGTTCCCGTGCGACCTAACCGCGCTCTTCGGCGTGTCGAATGAGGCGTGCAAGAACATCTGGGTGGTGGTGCTGTTCGTGTACTGCTTCGTGGCCTCCACCCTGCCGGTGTGGCTGCTCCTGCAGCCGCGCGACTACCTGAACAGCTACCTCCTCTACGCCATGCTGGCGATCGGGCTCGTCGCCGTGCTCTGCGTGCGCCCCAGCCTCAACATCAACGCGTTCTCGGGGCTCACCGTCGTGAACGCGAAGGGCGTTGCGCAGGGGGTGTTCCCGCTGCTCTTCGTGACGGTGGCGTGCGGGGCGTGCTCTGGGTTCCACGCGCTCGTCGCGAGCGGCACCACGTCCAAGCAGCTCGACAGCGAGCGGCACATCCGCCCCGTCGGCTACGGCTGCATGCTCCTTGAGGGCGTGGTGGCGCTGCTCGCTCTCGTCGCCGTTGCGTGGCATTCGCAGGAGGATCTCATGGCCGGGCTCGCGGGCGGCAAGCCGGTGGTGATGTTCGCGCAGGGCCTGGCGAGCTTCTGCGCGAAGATAGGCCTCCCGGAGAAGACGAGCGAGAGCTTCATGCTGCTCGCGGTGGCGGCGTTCCTGATGACTTCGGTTGACGCCTGCACGCGCCTTGCGCGCTTCGTGTGGCAGGAGATCTGGAGCACGGCCTCCGCGCAGGAGGCGGCGCGCGTGGAGGCTCGCGCCCCTGCCGGGTCGCTTCTGGTGCGCGTCAACAGGAACATGTACTTCGCGACGGGCGTGGTGATCGCCATCGGCGTGTATCTGCTCGTGCTGAACCCGTCCATGGCGGCCAACCTCTGGACGATGTTCGCGAGCGCGAACCAGATGCTCGCGGCCCTTACGCTGCTCACCGCGTCGCTCTGGCTCCTGAAGAAGCACCTCAACTTCTGGATCGCGCTTCTCCCGATGTTCTTCATGATCGTCACCAGCGGCACCGCGGTGTTCCAGCTCTTCCTGCAGAGCGTGGACAGGTGGCTGAAGGAGGGCTTCGCCAAGGGCGGCGTCACGGCCATCGGGGCCGCGGTGCTGTTCTGCCTGGCGCTCACTCTGCTCGTGCTCGGCGCGCTCAGGCTGCGCAAGATACTGAAGAACGCGATGCTCCAGAAGATCGCCCGGAATTAGCGGCTGCGCGCGCTCATGCCTGGCGGCGGATGAAGCAGGCGCGGCCCACGAGGATGAGCAGCGTGTAGATCTCGAGACGTCCGGCGAGCATGGCGAACATGTAGAACCACTTCAGCGGCGCCGCGAGGAAGCCGTAGTTCGAGGTGGGGCCGAGCTGCCCGAACGCCGGGCCCACGTTGCCGACCATGCTGAGCGCGCCGGTGAAGGCGGTGAACGCGTCCAGACCGGCCAGCGCGCCGGCGAACGTCGTCGCCAGCACGAGCAGCATATAGACGAACACGAACGAGGCCACGACGGGCACGAACGCCTCGCGGCCGGGGCAGCCGTTGATGCTGATGGTGAACACCTCGTGCGGGTGCAGGATGCCGTGTATCTCGTTGCGGAGCTGCTTGCCGAGAATGGTCCAGCGGATGACCTTGACGCCGCCCGCCGTCGAGCCCGACGATCCGCCGACGAAGAACAGCATGAAGATGACGATCTGCGCCGCGGGGCGCCAGGCGAGGTAGTCGGCCGTCATGAAGCCCGTCGTCGAGACGATCGACGACACCTGGAACACCGTGGAGCGCAGCGTCGCGCCCAGGCCGTCCAGCGAGCGGCATTCGATCGCCGTCGCGCAGGCGACGGTGCACAGCACTATGGCGAGGAGCGTGCGCAGCTCGGAGTCCCTGACGACGTCGCCGAGGCGGCCCGTGAGCATGCGGTAGTAGAGCGTGAAGTTGACGGAGGCCAGCAGCATGAACGCCGAGCATATCCACTCCACGGACGGCAGCCCGAATGCGCCCACGCTCGCGTTGCGCGTGGAGAAGCCGCCCGTGCCCATCGTCGAGAAGGCGTGGGCGAGGGCGTCCACCGCGCCCATCCCGGCGCGCCACAGCAGCAGCGCCTGGGCGGCGGTGAGCGCCATGTAGATGAACCAGAGCGTCTTCGCCGTGTCGGTGATCTGCGAGGTGAGCTTGGTCTTGTCGGGGCCAGTGGTCTCTGCCTTGATGAGGCGGAACCCGCCGATGCCCAGAAGGGGGATCAGGGCGACGGCGAGCGCGATCACGCCGACGCCGCCGAGCCAGTGCGTCTCGCAGCGCCAGAGGTTCACGCTCACGGGCAGGCTCTCCACGTCGGAGAGGACCGACGCGCCCGTGGTGGTGAAGCCGCTCACGCTCTCGAACACGGCGTCGGTCAGCGATGGGAAGCATCCGCTGAAGTACAGCGGAATGGCGCCGAAGATGCAGATGGATATCCAGATGCCCCCCACGGTGCCGAACGCATGCTGCACGTCGAACACGCGCGGTCTGCGCCGCGCCATCAGCCAGAACGCCGCCGCCGAGCCCCAGCCGACCAGCATGGGCGCCAGGAACGCGGGCAATACGGCCGACTCGCCTTTCCAGATGGCAACGCCGAAGGGGAGCAGCATGGCGATGCCGACTAGCCCCAGCACGTATGTGAGGATGCGCAGGAACGAAAAGGCCATCGATCACTCCTTGCCGCAGAAGCGGGCCACGAGCTGCGCGTCGCCGGCGTTGGTTATCAGCACCACGTTCGCGTCGGCCTCTAGAACAGTCCCGCCCCTCGGCACCTCGTAGGTCTTGCCGTCCGCGGGGCGGTACAGCAGCACCAGGTAGGTGCCGAGGTCCATCACGTCCTGCAGCTTCTTGCCGACGACGCAGCTCTTCGGCGAAATGTACCCCTCGACGATCTCGAAGCGGCGGTTGCAGACCGAATGCACGGACTCCACGCGCCCGCCGCGGAGGTGGCCGAGAATGCTGTCCACCACCGTGCCGCGCATCGGCACGGCCACATCGACGCCCAGCTTCCTCGCTATGTCGCCGTACGACGAGTTGGAGGTCAGGGCTATCGCCTTCTTGACGCCGCGCGACCTGAGGTACGCGGCGGTCACGAGGTTGAGCTCGTAGTTGCCCGACGCCGCCACCAGCAGGTCGCACGAGAAGATGTTCTCCTCGCTCAGAAGGGCCTCGTCGGTGACGTCGCCGCACAGCACGCGCACGTCGGGGAAGCGCTTCACCGTCTCTCGGCAGCGCTCGGAGTCGCGGTCAACCACCAGCATCTGCTGCGACGCGCTCGACTCGGACAGCCCGAAGAGCCGCCGCCAGCGCGAGACGTGGCGCTTCTCCTGCTGGCGCGCCAGCAGCAGCGACCCAACGCGGTCCGCGCCGAACACCACGATGCGCCGCAGCTTCTCCTGCGGCGTCTTGGTGTAGGCGACGAGGCGCGAGATGTCGGAAAGGGGGGATACGAGGCCGATCTGGTCGCCGACGGAGAGCGTGGTCTGCCCGTTCGGCAGGGACGTGGCGCCGTCGCCGGACTCCACGAACGCCACCAGATAGTGCCAGCCGTCCAGCTTGTAGAGGTCGGAGAATGGCGTGCCCACCAGCGGGCTCCCCTCGCCGATGGAGAGAGTCGTGATCCCGAAGTCGGCGTCAAGCTCGATCACGCTGCCGATGGCGCCGTGCTCGATCGCTGCCGATATGGCGTCCGCCGCCTCGACCTCCGGGTTGAGCATGTTGTCTATGCCGTAGAGCGGGCGCGACGAGGGCATGGCGGACTTCGCTCGCCGCCGGGCGACGTCTGCCGCCGTGTAGTAGGCGTAGTTGCGCACGCGGGCGATCTTCTGTATGCGCGGGTAAACGGCATCGACGAGCGAGCAGGTGATCATGTTGAGCTCGTCGTCCTCAGTAAGCGTCACGATGGCGTCGGCCGACGCGATGCCGGCGGCCTCAAGCGATTCGAGGTTGTTGCCGTCCGCCTCAAGCACCGTGCAGTCCAGCTGGTCGCTCGCGTAGCGGACGCGCTCTGGATCGTTGTCGATCAGAACCACGTTGTTGCGCTCGAGCACAAGAGCGCGCGCAAGCAGCGTGCCCGTGAATCCCGCGCCGATGATGAATATCTTCATTCCGATTTCCTCGTTGCGCACATGATACCAAATTTCCGTCTCCGCCGCAAGCGGCCAAAATAGGCCGCACCATCCCTAGAACCCTGGAAAACGCGCTGGAAGGTTGATTTCGCAGTCAAATTGTGATATTATGTTGGCTGTCGGTTGCGAATTTCGCAATTCAGGCCGAACGCTTTCTAAAATGACTGGAGGTATCATGAAAAGACTCGTTTCCTTCGCGCTGGCGCTTGCCGCATGCGGCGCGGGTGCGCAGCAGAGCAAGGTGAGCGTCCACAACGCCATCGCCAAGATGCGCGTCGTTCAGGGCAAGTATCCCTACACGGAAGTGAACGACCGCGCAATGAACGGCATCATCGCCGCCGACCGCGCGATCGACGCGGCGTGGGTGGAGGCGGCGAAGGACCCCGCCGCGTTCAAGGCGCGCCAGGAACGCGTGCGCCAGGCGTGGCTCGACTCCATCGGCGGCTTCCCGGAGCGCTGCGACCTGGACGTGAAGACGACCGGCGTCATCCAACGCGACGGCTACCGCATCGAGAAGACGCTCTTCCAGTCGCGGCCCGGACACCATGTGACCGCCACGGTGTTCGTGCCCACCGATCCCCGCTTCAAGGCGCCGTACCCCGCCGTGCTCGTGCCGTGCGGACACACCTACAACGGGAAAATGGCCGAAGACTACCAGCGCCCGGGCGCAATCGGCGCGAAACTCGGCTTCATCGTGATGGTGTACGACCCGATCGACCAGGGTGAGCGTCCGCAGAACCGCAAGAACCGCAAGCCGATGGTCTGCCACGGACACAACCGCACCGGACACCGCGCCGCGCTCGTGGGCTGGAACACGGCGCAGTTCCGCATCTGGGACGGCATCCGCGCGCTCGACGTGCTGTGCGCCCGGCCCGACGTGGATGCAAAACGCCTCGCCGTGACCGGACACTCCGGCGGCGGCACGGATTCGAGCTACGTCATGGCGATGGACAAGCGCATCGCCGCGGCCGCGCCCTCCGGCTTCATCGCCTCGATCCGCGGTACGAACTGGGACCTCGGAGCCAGCGACGCCGAGCAGCAGTTCTACGGACAGCTCACATACGGCATGAACCACCTCGCGCTCTTCATGCTCGCCGCCGACCGCTGCGCCGCGCTCCACCTCGCCACG
>JAEEGL017442915.1_pt1 | contig 17494 bp, 14 predicted proteins | sample 9134231 | NCBI WGS metagenome assembly JAEEGL01 (sample SAMN16246548, study PRJNA631951) | gut metagenome | biome: gut microbiome; feature: rumen; material: fiber-attached | host: Bos | place: Iran: Karaj | collected 2018-10 | reverse complement strand
TCATAGATATCCTTGCTTCCCGCGCAGATGTTGTAGTTCGCTCACAGGGCGGAAACAACGCAGGACACACTGTTGTAAATAACGGCGAAGTATATAAGCTTCACCTTGTACCATCGGGTATACTTTACCCAAATGCTCTCAACCTTATCGGTGCAGGTGTAGTTCTTGATCCTAAGGACTTCATCGGCGAACTCGACAGCCTTGAGTCAAGAGGTATAAAGACAGTCGGTCACCTCAAGGTAGACCCCCGTGCTCAGATCGTTATGCCTTGGCATATCGCTCTTGACGGTCTTTCCGAAGCATTCCGCGGCGGCAAGGACATCGGTACTACAAAGAGAGGCATCGGACCTACATATATGGATAAATACGAGAGATGCGGCATACGTATGTACGATCTCGTTCACCCTGAAGTGCTTGCTGAAAAGATACAGTCCACAGGCAAGCTCAAAAATGAGATAATCACCAAGGTATACGGCGGTGAAGCTTTCGACCTTGACGCTGTTACAAAGGAGTATACAGAGTACGGAAATAGACTTCTCCCCTACATGGACGATGTTTCTGTTCTCACATTTGAGGCTCACAAGGCAGGAAAGACAATCATGTTCGAGGGTGCACAGGCTACTCTCCTCGACATCGACTTCGGTACATATCCTTATGTTACTTCATCACATCCGCTTTCAGCAGGCGTGTGCGTAGGTACAGGTGTTGGTCCTAAGGTAATCACAAACATCATTGGTGTTGCAAAGGCTTATACAACCCGTGTAGGCAAGGGACCATTCCCTACAGAGCTTGACGACGCTACAGGCGATCAGATCAGAAACGTAGGCGGCGAGTTCGGTACAACTACAGGCAGACCAAGAAGAACAGGCTGGTTCGATGCAGTTATCGTCCGTCACTCTGTAAGAGTAAACGGCCTTGACAGCCTTGCTATCAACAAGCTTGATACTCTTGCTAATATCGATACACTCAAAATGTGTGTAGCTTACAAGAAGCCAGACGGAAGTATTATCAAGGAGTTCCCGCCGACACTTGAAGAGCTCGAAGGCTGCCAGCCGATCTATGAGGAATTCCCCGGATTTACCGAGGATATCTCAAAGTGTGCAAGATTTGATGAGCTCCCTGCAAACTGCAAGAGCTACATCGCTCGTCTCGAAGAGCTGGTAGGCTGCCACGTAAGCATGGTAGGTATCGGTCCTGACAGATCACAGATACTGGAAAGATAAGAAAATACAAAGTTCAGCCGCTTCGGCGGCTGTTCTTATAATTAACAGGATATGGGGGAGATAATTTATGAAGACTTTCACAAAATTGGTGGCTGCTGCTCTGACAGCTTCTCTTGCTGTATGCTCAGCCGCACCTGTAAATGCTGCAAATACTGATGTAAATTACGACATTCTTATACCAATTGAAGATACACCTTTTGCACTTTCATTCAATTCCGATGAGGAAATGCTGAAATACATCCGCACTCAGATGAAGAAGAAAAACGAAAACATCAAAGTCATCAGAGCAGGCGCTTCCGATGATGATATGAAAGAATATTCAAGCAAAATGCTCAATGATGTTTTCAAGCCCACAGGCGATCCCACGGAAGGAAGCTATCTTCGACTCGGCACATATAATTATTCTTCGTGGATACATAGTACAGACGGCGGACTTATGATAGAGGTGACCGTCAAATATATGACCACTGCCGAACAGGAAGCAGAGCTTAACAGTCAGGTAAAAAAGCTGGTAAATATGATGCCCGTCATTATGGGTGCAAACTATACAGAGCTGCCTGACTCGGAAAAAATAGCAAAGGGCTACGACTATTTCAACAAGCTTATGAAGAACTCTTCATATTCCGAGGATAGAGAGGATAATTCTCTTTCGTCAGCCTATGCAGCACTTGTCAAGGGAAAAGCCAATGAAATAGGCTATTTACAGCTGTTTATCCGTGCACTTGCCGAGATAGGCATTTATGCAGAGCCTTATTATACAAATCTTGACTCATCTTTGAGCGGTGCTCATTACATTGCGGCTGTACCTATAGACGGCACTTATTACCTCTGTGATCCTGTATGGGACTATTTATCAGGCTCGGCTTCGGGTAAATATAAATTTCTTCTTAAAGGCATGAACGACATTGACAGCGATATCGCAGGTGCTTCCGAATATAAGCATCAGCACGCTGTGATGCTTGGCATTACTGTAAACGAGATAGCCGAAAAGAATGGCTTTTCACTGTATTCATACGATAAAATATTCGACTTCGGCGATGTAAACGGCGACGGTCTTATAGACTCCGTTGACGCTTCTGCTGTACTTGCCGAATATGCAAGACTTTCGACCTCTGATAAATACGGAATTTTCTCGGCAGGTCAGAAAAAAGCCGGCGATATCGACAAAAACGGTCGTATTGACTCTGTTGATACATCTATACTCCTTTCTTACTATGCATACAAGTCAACACAGTCCGATAACAAGACACTGAGCGAATTTGTAAGCAGGAAGTGATCTTCTTTTGCAAAGGAGGCATAATATGAAGTTTTCATTAAAAATACTGGCCGCTGTTTCTTCCATTATCGTACTTACAGGCAGCATGATACCGACTGCATCTTTAGCTGCGTCTTCAACATTCCCCGACATATCATATTCAGATAATGTCAATGCATCTTTAGATGAAGCAGCTGCAACGGTGCGTGAATACCTCAAAGCCCGTTCTCTGGAATTCACTGTATTTGTAGACAATATAAAATTCTCAAGCGACAAGGAAACAGCAAAAGCCGAAGCCGAGACTTTATCTCAGTCGCTGATATACAAGGCTTTTGAAGAGACAGGCAACGGCGACGAGGGCGATTATCTCCGATTTTCTGTAAGGAAATACGGCTGCAGCGTCGCTATAAATAATCCCGGCAGTCTTACCTATAAGGTGGAATACTATACAACTCCCGAAGAAGAAGCAATGCTCGATGATAAGGTCGATCGGGTACTTGCCTCTCTTTCACTGGAAAACAAGTCTGTCTACGATAAAATAAGGGCTATATATAAATACGTTACGGAAAAAGTCTCATATTCCAGAAATATGGACGATCCGTATATATATTCCGCTTACAACGCCATGATAAACGGAGATGCAGTATGTCAGGGCGTTGCCCAGCTTCTTTATAAGATGTACAACGATTCTGGCATACCCTGCCGTATAATCGCAGGTATCTCCCACGATATCAGCGGAACAAATCCCGACGGCAACCATGTGTGGCTCATAGTAAAGATCGAAGACAAGTATTATCTCCTTGACCCTACATGGGATCTGAGATATAACGGACATTATTTTCTGTACTTCTTGAAGGGCTCGGACGATTTCGACTCGGTAAGCCCTAATATAACCCATATCCCCAGAAACGACAACGGACTCTCGTTCCCTGACTACAATTCAGAGGAATTCAAAAAGGCTTATCCTATATCCCAGTACGAGTATAAGCTGCCGACATATTCCCTCGGTGACCTGAATGCCGATAAGCACATAGATTCCGTTGACGCTTCAATGATACTTGCTGAATATGCACGTATCTCCGCAAACGGAGAGGGCACGTTCACTTCGGAACAGAAAAGATTTGCCGACCTTAACGGCGATGATCTTATAGACTCCGTCGATGCTTCTATTGTACTGTCATATTATTCAACAGTTTCCAACGGCAGTGATATAAGTATTTCCGACTTTATTAATTCTCATTAAACGAGGTGTTGATTATGTACGATGAAAAAAATCCCACAGGAGGACTTCCCGAGGAGATAAACTATACTCCCGAGGCTTCCCGAAAAGAAGGACCTACAGGCGTTACTGCTCCCGTTCTCGATGATTTCGGATATGCTGCCCCCGCAGCAAAGAAGGACGGTCCTACAGGAGTATCTGCTCCTGTACTTGACGATATGGACAGCTTTGTTTCAGGCGGAGAAAGAAAAGGCGCACCGACAGGCATATCAGCTCCTGTGCTTGATGACAGTATGGGCTACGGTCAGGCAGACGGCAGAAGAGGTGCTCCATCAGGCGTATCAGCACCTGTACTTGATGATAATATGGGATACAATCAGTCATACGAGAAGAAGGGTGCTCCCACAGGTGTATCCGCTCCCGTGCTTGACGATAATACATCATATGATCAGTCATATGAGAAGAAGGGCGCTCCCACAGGTGTATCCGCGCCCGTGCTCGATGACAGCAGCACACCTTATACTCACGAAAAGCTCGTGCTTTCAGACGATGACATAATCGCAGGTCTTACACCTGAGCTTAAAGCCCGTTTTGACGCACTTCCTGCTGATAAACAGCAGCAGATAATCGACATGAGAAGAACTCAGCTCGGCGCAGTTGCTCCGCCCGTTCAGGTAAGCGCACCTGTACTTGACGAGGACAATTACACTCCTCCTCCAAAAAAGGAAGAGCCGCCCAAGCAGCCCGAAGCTCCCATATCTGCTCCTATACTTGATGATGAGCCCGAGCCGCCTAAGTATCAGCCAAAGTATGTTGATGAGGATCTTGAGCGTGCTAAGCAGGTGAAAAACTCTGTTCACCTCTCATCAGACCAGAAGGACTCAAAGGCAAGTCTCCAGATGATGCTTGCCCTGAAGGAAGAAGCCCGTCAGAGAGAGGCACAGAAGGGCTTCAAAATAACTATCGTACTTGCATTATTAGGCGTTGTGGCAGCTGTTCTGTTCTTCCTGCTCTACTCAGGTCAGCTCGGTCTCGAATACAAGGACGGACTCAGCGGCATAAGCAAGGTCATTGAGAATTCAGCTCTCTACATTGCAGGCGGAGTCGGACTCCTGTCCCTCCTTCTCCTTACAGGAATAGGCGGCATCAAGTCATTGACTGCTTTTGCATTCCTGCTTTTCGGAGTAGTACAGCTCTTCCCTGGGCTCTTTATGATAAACCAGCATAAAGGCAGCTCAGGACTTGCAATACTGCTGTATGCAGCATCACTTATTCTCACGGTCACAGTATTCTTCATGCTCTGCGGAAGCGAAGCCGTAGGACAGTTCTTCAACAAGAAAAAAACATAAAAAGCTGAATCTAGCTGCGATACTCATATAGAAGTTTATATTAATTTATCGGGGGAACCCTTTCTGCGGAAAGGTTTTCCCCCGAACCCCTTTCCAAAGACTTTTATCTGATTTTTTCTCAGATAGGGCGCGTATAGAAAATAAAAAGGACCTGTAATAAACAGGTCGCGCCCTATCTGGGAAAAAATAAAAACAGAAGTTTTCGGGAGAGAGCTTGAGAGAAGCCCCTTTTTCAAAAGGGGTTCTCTCAATAATCAATACAAAAGCTTCTATATAAGTATTGCCGTTATGAGTCAGCCTTTTTTATTGCTCTTCCTTTTTTATGCCGAATATCATACGCAAAAAGCCTGATACGAACCTCGGACTCTTTATGACAACTATCTTCAAGATGTTATCCCTCCTTTGATGATATAGTATATTATATTCATCAAAGGCAGTTTTGTTACTTATTCGTGATTATAATAAGTGCAAGACCGTTATTTATACGTAGCTTTGCTGTCTTTTCGGTGATCTCGTTGCTCACTCCTATAGGGAATGACTGCACCATGCAGTAGTCCTCAAGAGGATACTTTACACCGCGCAGGTAGTCTATGCCAACGCTCTCGGACAGAGCAAAAACAGACATATATACTCCGTTTCCTCTGTTGCGGTATATCACATCGCCGTCATCAGCTCCCTGTATCATAAGATCGCTGTCGCCGTACATATTAAGAGTACAGCCCTGCTGATATGCGTATATCATAGTCTGGATATTGGCAAAGCTGTGCTCGAATCTGCTGCCGCCAAGTCCGCCGTACAGGTCTATATTTGAATAGCCAAGCTCTATTGCGTGTTTAACCGCCATAAGAGTATCGGTGTCGTCCTTGTCGGGTACGCTCTGCAATATCTCGATACCCGACGGCAGCTCGTCCGTATAGGAATCAAAATCGCCCACGATTATATTTGGCACTATTCCAAGCCTTTTTGCGTGATTATAACCGCAGTCCGCACATATGACGAGGTCTGTTTCTTCCAGCATTCTAAGAAGCCATTCAGTTGACTTTTCAGGCACATCTCCGCCTGCAAATATTGCACATTTTTTCATTTCAATTCCCACTCCTTCAGCTGTTTAGCTTCTTCATACATAGTTTTATAGCTTTCATGGCGGCTTTTCGGTATCTCGCCGCGCTCCACCGCTTCAACTACCGCACAGCCCTTTTCGCATATGTGTGCGCAGTCCCTGAAACGGCATTTATCGGTAAGCCCCTCAAATTCACGGAAGCAGCCTGCAAGCTCTTCCTTGCGGATTATATCGTATCTGTTTGTCTCAAAGGTTGAAAATCCGGGGGTATCAGCTATATAACCTCCGCCGCTGAGCTTATAAAGCTCCGCATGGCGGGTAGTATGTCTGCCTCTGCCCAGCTTTTTGCTTATCTCGCCTGTTGCGATATTCAGCGTAGGATCGACCGCATTCAGCAGTGTTGACTTTCCTGCGCCTGAATTGCCTGTAAACGCACTTATCTTCCCTGTAAGAAGCTGTCTTACAGCTTCAACGGAAGTTTCATCATCGTACTTCACCTCAACAACGTCAATGCCAATACCGCCGTATATCTCATGTATGGGACTGCTGTCGCCGAGGTCGGTCTTTGTGATGACCACAACGGGGGTTATGCCCTTATATTCGGCTATAGCGATGAACTTGTCAAGTATGAGATAATTAGGTGCAGGCTCGCAGGTAGAGACTATGAATATAAGCTGGTCAAGGTTTGCAAGGGGAGGTCTTATGATACAGTTTTTTCGTTCAGCTATCTCGGTTATCACGCCGTCACGGGCGGTAACTCTGTCGCCGACACAGGGACTGATACCCCTGTTGCGGAAAACTCCTCTCGCCTTGCACTCATATATACTGTCAGGGGACTCTACACTGTAGAGTCCCCCTAAGCATTTTATAATTATTCCGCTGTCAATGTTTTCACTCATTTAATAATACCATTTCCAAACCCACTGACCGCTTTCATCGGGACCCCACTCGCCATTTTCATGTTCTTTGTAGTATTCCCAAACGCCGTCTCTGTATGCACCGTTAACACCGGGTACAGTTGTTGACTCACTTGTTGGCTGAACCTCTGTAGGCTGCTGCTGTTCTGTAGGCTTAGGAGCTTCTGTAGGAGCCTCTGTCTCAGGCTGCTTGAATCCGCCTACTGCATTGAATGCGCCCCATATATCCTCGGATACTGTTGAATAAGAATTCGTTGAGAAGTCAAAGTTATATGTTCCGAGAGGAGTTCTCTGTGAAGTGCTCATATTGTAAAGGTAAGCCTTTACTTCAACGCCCTTGCCCGAACCGTCGATGGATACTGATGCTGTTGACATACCCGGACAAATGATAAGACCTGTTGTTTCAGCCTTTGAGTGACCCTTTTCGTCAGTAAGGATAAAGTCGATGCTGAATCTTCCCTCTGCATCGCTTGGAAGCGGGATATCAATGTTTACCTTACCGTCAGGGATAGTACCGTCGCTGACATAGAGAGTAATTGTAGAACCGCCCTCTACCTTTGTACCCTTTTCAGGATCCTGCTTGAATACTACGTCCTTCTTCTCGTAAGAAGGCTCTGAAACTGTCTCGACCTTGAGGTTCTTATATCCTGCCTTGATAACAGCGTCATCAATGCTCATGTGTGTATAGTCCTCAAGCTCGAACTGCTCTGCATTTGCGCCCATACTTACGTAGAGAACAACTGTAGAACCCTTATATACTTCCGTACCCTCTTCAGGTTCGGATTTGATTACATAGTTCGGATTAACGTTAGCGTCCGAGCGTTTGATTATCTTACATTCAAGTCCTCTGTCCTTGAGCTGGAGCTTTGCAAGGTCGGCGTTTATTCCTGCAACATGAGGAACATCAACTGTCTCCATACCCTTACTGATAGTTACCTTGCAGACATCGCCCTTTTTGAATACCGAGCCTGCTTCGATGCTCTGCTTGATGATGCAATTTTCATCTGCTTCGTTATACTCAGAGCCTTCGATCTGGAACTTGATGCTGTTGCCCCACTTCTGTTCTGCCTGGTAGTAGTCCATACCATAGAGCTCAGGCATCTTGTTGCCGCCTCTGTTAGCATTGTTTGTAATAAGGTTGCGCAGCATTGTTACAACGAAGAATACTGCAACTATGATAACAACAACTACTACAGCGGTAAGAACAGGAACTACCAGTGAAGAACGCTCTTCTTCTTCCTCCTCGTCGTCCTCATCGTCATCATAGCCGCCGTTATTGTTATAGTTATTGGTATAAGCGTCATTGTATCTCTGTGAAACAGAGCTTCCGCCTGCGCCTGCACTTCTGCCGCCTGCTGACATTGCAGCAGCTGCTCCTGCATAGGCAGGTGCGCCCATTGCTGAAGAAGTTGCAGCCTTTGCAGCGTAGGCACTTGCTACATCCTGTCTGCTCTCTGACTGTACATTGTTCTCAACTGAAGGATCAAGCATATCCTGCTCGCTCTCGTCGCCCTCCTCGGCATAGTAACCGAAGGTGATGTGAGGATCTGCTTTGAATGCTTCGATATCGCTTATCATCTCGGCAGTTGTCTGATATCTGTCCTCGGGAGCCTTTTCCATAGCTCTGAGAACTATCTCTTCAAGACCGTCAGGAATATCAGGATTTATCTGTCTCGGACGCTCGGGGATATCGTGCATATGCATAACTGCGATAGCAACGGGGTTATCGCTGTCGAACGGCTTTCTTCCCGTGAGCATCTCGTACATCATAGCGCCTACAGAGTAGATATCGCTCTTAGCGTCTGTAACGTTGCCGCTTGCCTGCTCGGGGCTGATATAATGAACGCTTCCGATAGCCTGATCTGTAGCAGTCTTGCCCTCCTCACGGGCAAACTTGGCAATACCGAAGTCCATGACCTTTATAGTGCCGTCAGTGAACATCATAATGTTCTGCGGCTTGATATCGCGGTGGACTATACCCTTGTCATGAGCGTGCTGAAGAGCACGGAGTATCTGTATAACGAAATGAACTGTATCCTTCCATGAAAGGACTCTTTCCTCTTCGATATATTCTTTAAGTGTGATACCGTCGATATACTCCATAACGATATACTGTATCTTTTCAGAGAAACCTACATCATATATTTTTACGATATTAGGATGAGAAAGAACTGCTATCGCTTTTGATTCATTTCTGAAACGGCGCAGGAACTCTTCATTTTCTGCAAATTCCTTTTTCAGTATTTTTATTGCTACCGTTTTGTTGTCAATAACATCAACGCCCTTGTAGACCTCAGCCATACCTCCGACGCCGATAAGCTCGGTTATCTCATATCTTCCGTCGAGCTTTTTGCCAATGTTTTTATCCATTTCCTTTCCTCCTGCGTTAGTCAGAAATTACCGCAACAGTTACATTGTCACGGCCGCCCTTTGCGAGAGCTAATTTAATAAGTTCGTCTGCAACATCATCAAAATCTGAGTTTAGTATGACGCTGTATATCTCATCGTCGCTGCAATAACCTGAAAGTCCGTCAGAGCAAAGCAGCAGGCTTATTTTATTATCCTCATAATCAAGCATAAATGTATCTGTAAGCACTGTTTTTTCTACGCCTACCGCTCGGACGAGCATATGCTTCTGAGGGTGAACTTCCATTTCCTCCTCGGTGATCTTGCCCTGTTCAAAGAGGAGAGCGGCTACGTTATGATCGGTAGTGATCCTTACGAGCCCCGTATCCGTTATAAGATACGCTCTGCTGTCACCGACATTGGCTATGAAAGCTGTTTTCTTGTTGACAAAGGCAGCAACACAGGTCGTTCCCATGCCAAAATTCTTGAAATCGAACCTTGCCCGTGTATATATCACGGAATTAGCTGCCGAGATCGAGGAGATAAGGAGTTTACGGATCTCTTCATCGCTCAGACTCTCTTTGTAATCCGCCGAAAAACGCTGGAAGAATTCTTCTATTGCAAGCTCGCTGGCTTCCTTGCCTGCGCGCTCGCCTCCCATACCGTCACATACCACGGCGAGAACATTATGGCCGAAATATTCGCATCTCACTGCGTCCTGGTTTTCTTCGCGCATGAGACCGATATCCGTGCCAAAGCGAAATCTCAAGTATCCGCACCCCCATTCTTTTCATTCTGCTGTGCAGCATCGCGTCTAAGCTGACCGCACGCTGCTTCGATATCGCTGCCGAGAGTTCTTCTTACGGTAGCGTTTATTCCCCGCCTGCCAAGCAGTTTTGCGAATTCCGCAACGCCTGAACGGGCTGTATGATAATTTCGTTCCCTTACCTTATTAACGGGTATAAGGTTAACATGGCAATTCATTCCCCTCAGCAGCTTTGCCAGCTTATCAGCATCTGCGGGCGAGGAATTAACATCATCGATAACGGCATATTCAAATGTGACACGCCGTCCCGTCTTATCGATATAATATCTGCAAGCCTCGATGAGGCTCGGAAGATCATACTTTTTATTGACGGGCATTATCTCGCTTCGTCCCTCGTTATCCGCACAGTGGAGGGATACCGAAAGAGTAAGCTGCAATTTCTTGTCCGCCAGCTCATATATACGCGGTACGATACCGCAGGTAGAAAGCGATACGTGACGAAGGCTCATATCATTGCCGTCCTTATGGGACAGCAGATGCAGGAACTTCATAACGTTGTCAAAATTGTCAAGGGGTTCACCGATGCCCATGAGCACCACTCCCGAGACACGTTTGCCTGAATCACGTTCAGCCTCGTAGATCTGCAATAAAATCTCCGAGGCAGTAAGACTTCTGACATAGCCTGCTATAGTTGAAGCACAGAAGTTGCACCCCATTTTACAGCCCACCTGAGTCGACACGCAGATGCTGTAACCATAGCTGTATTCCATGAGAACAGTCTCGACGAAATTGCCGTCAGAAAGCCTATAAAGATATTTTACCGTATTATCTATAGCAGATTCAAGCCTTTTCTGCACAAATAGTCCATTTATACAAAAAATTTCGTTCAGGCTGCGGCGTAATTGGACAGATATATCAGTCATTTTGTCGAAATCAAGGACTCTTTTCACGTGCAGCCACTGAAATATCTGCTTTGCACGGAATTTCTTCTCGCCGATGCTCGTCAGTATCTCTGTGAGCTCGTCAAGATCAAGACTGAGAATATCGATCTTTTCCAATTTATCACCTTACTTTTTCCTGAATTTTGCAATAAAGAAACCGCTGCCGAATTTTGGCGGCATAAGTGTAGCCATAGTGCCGAATTTTTCTCCAAGCATCTCGGGAAGCTCAACTGCCTCCAGCTCAGGGTGTTCGCGGAGAAGTCGTTCACAGACCTCTTCATTCTCGGCTCTGCGCACTGTACAGGTAGAATAAACGAGAGTACCTCCTGCTTCCAGATAGTTCAGCGCGTTGCACACTATTTTATATTGTATATCGGGGAGCCCTGCAAAGTCTGAGATATTCTTGTACTTTATCTCGGGCTTGCTGCCAATGACTCCCAGTCCCGAACACGGGACATCGCAGAGTATCTTAGTAAATTTCGGCAGGTCGGGGTTAAATACTGTCGCGTCCCCTGCCGCTGCTTTTATATTGGTGAGGCCAAGCCTTTCCGCACCCTTGCGTATGAGCTCGGCACGTTTTTCGTGCAGGTCAAAGGCGTATATCTCGCCTTTACTGTTCATAAGCTCCGCCATAGTAAAGGTCTTGCCGCCGGGAGCTGCACATATATCAAGGACTCTGTCCTGCTCAGTAGGAGCAAGGGCTTCGCAGCAGAACTGTGAGGCAAGTCCCTGAACATGAAAATACCCTTTTCTGAAAGCTTCCGTTGCTGTTAAGTCACCGCTTTCAACGGTGTAGCAGCACTCTCTCAGCTTTTCAGCCTTGATATCGCCAAGTGCCTCATTAAATTCTTTTTCATTACATATTAACGCATTTCTGCGTATATATGTGACACTTTTTTCAAGAGAATTTTCAAGAAATCCCTCTGCCTTTTCTGAACCGTAATCATCGGTAAGACTTTTCACCAGTTCGGCAGGTGCGGAATACTTCACGGACATTGCTTCCGCGGCGTTTTTAGGCAGCTTTATCTCCTTGCCGCTGCGAATAAAATTACGCAATACTGCATTTACCATACCCGAAGCACTTGTCTTGCGGAATTTCTTCGCAAGTGCAACGCTTTCGTTTACGGCTGCGTTATCGGGAACACTGTCCATATACATTATCTGATAGATGCCGCAGCGCAGTATATTAAGGATAATACTGTCAAGCTTCGCAATGGGACGGGAGCTGAGTCCGCCGATTATATGGTCGAGAGTCAGCTTACGCTCTATTACTCCGTAGTAAACAGCAGAGCACAGCTTCTTTCCTCTGTCATCAAGGTCAGAGGCTTTGAGACCGCTGTCCAGCTGCAGATTTGAGTAGCTTCCTCCGCTGAAAGTCTTATCGAGAAGCTTTACAGCAAGATATCGCGGGTCTGTCATTATCTTCTTCTTGCAGCAGCAAGAAGTCTGAGAAGCTGGATAATTGATGAGATAAGAGCTGCAACGTAAGTCAGAGCAGCTGCTGTGAGAACCTTCTTTGCCTTCGGTACCTCATCCATCTCAAGGATACCATCTCTCTCAAGAGTCTTTAAAGCTCTGTCACTTGCATTAAACTCGCAAGGAAGAGTAACAAGCTGGAAAAGAACTACTGCTGCAAACATTGCGATGGAAATATAGATCAGGTTCGTTCCGATAGTCATCTGGCTGAATAAAAGACCGATGATGAATAAAAAATACCATAAATTTGAACAGATACTTACAGCAGGAACTATCTTGCTTCTTATTACTATAGGAGTATAGTTCTCAGCGTGCTGGCAGGCATGACCGCATTCATGAGCAGCTACGCCGATAGCAGCAACAGATGTATTGCCGTAACATGAGTCTGAAAGTCTTACAACATTTGCCTTAGGATCATAGTGGTCGCTGAGATTGCCCTTGATATGCTCGATACCAACATAAGAAAGACCGTTTGCATCGAGTATCCTTCTTGCAACTTCATCAGCAGTAAGTCCTCTTGAATTACTTACACTGCTGTACTTACTGAAAGTACACTTTACGTTTATCTGCGCAATAAGAGGCAGAAGAAGCATTACTAAAACCAAAAATATAGCCATATTTTCCTCCTTATCCGAGTATCTCTCCCTCAGTCAGCTTCTTGCCCATGAGGAAGTCCTCTGTGTTCATGCGTTTTTTGCCCTCAGGCTGAACTTCGCGGAATATTACCGCACCGCCGTCGCCGCACTTTACTGCAAAGCTCTTTGTATCGACAACAGCTCCGTTTTCAGCATTCGGATACTTTTTATCTGAAAGCTCCGATCTGAATACCTTCAGGCGTTTGCCCTCAAGCATTGCAAAACCCGTAACTCCGCGGATAGTATTGTGTATATCCGCAGCAGACTTTGAAAAGTCCAGCGCACTCATTTCCTTGCGTATCATTGGAGAGTAACAGCTAAGACTGTCGTCCTGTACTTCGGGATGAAGATCGCCGCTTTCGATAGCTTTTAAAGTTTCTGCAAGGACTTCACCGCCCATGTCGGAAAGTCTCGCATAAAGCTCCTCATAGGTCTCATTTGCGCCTATTTCGGTGCTTTTCTTGATGAGCATATCACCTGTATCAAGTCCCTCGCTCATCTGCATGGAAGTAACACCTGTCTCCTTCTCGCCATTGAGTATTACCCAGTTTATAGGAGCTGCGCCCCTGTATTTCGGCAGAAGTGAAGCGTGTATATTCACACAGCCATGCTTCGGCAGCTCAAGGACTTCCTTAGGAAGTATCTGTCCGTAAGCTGTAACGACTATAAGCTCTGGTGATATATCGCGGAGAGTTTTCATAGCTTCCTCTGCGTCATCGCCCTTTCTCAGCGAAAGCGGCTGATATACAGGTATGCCGTACTCCTCGGCAGCAGCCTTTACAGGCGTAGGTATGAGCTTATATCCTCTTCCCTTTGGTTTATCGGGCTGAGTGAACACTGCTGCGATCTCATGTCCGCTCTCTGCAAGAGTACGCAGACAAGGTACAGCAAAATCAGGTGTTCCCATAAATACTATTTTCATTTTTTAGGCTCCTCTGGTACAAAGAATTCTTCGACTATTTCTGTGAATATATGACCGTCAAGGTGGTCGTTCTCATGGCAGGTACACTGTGCGCCGAGATCTGTGAAATCACGCTCGAACCAGTTTCCGTTCCTGTCCTGTGCTTTGAGGTGACAGCTCAGAGGTCTTGTAACATAGCCCCATACATTAGGGCATGAAAGGCAGCCCTCCTGCACACGCTGTTTACCCTCTTTTTTGGTAACTTCGGGGTTTATAGCCTCAACTATATCATTTTCGTCAAGGTGCATAATGAATATCCTGCGGCATAAGCCTATCTGCGGAGCAGCCAGACCAACGCCCTCAGCTTTGTCGAGAGTCTCGTGCATATCGTCAAGAAGCTGCGCAAGCTTTTCGTCAAACTTCTCCACAGGCTTGCAAACCTTGTGGAGCACCTCGTCCTTATCGGTTAAAATTCTTCTAAGTGCCATTTTATCCTATCCTTTTCTCATACGCCCACATCGCCGTTCATATCGGCATACAGGGTGATTCCTTTCATCTCTTTCAGCTTTGCCGACTCTGTAAGGACTCCTCTTATATAGCCCCTCATTTCGGCGTTGTTCTTGCATTTCATTATTATCCTGTAGCGGTACTTGCCGTTTATCCTGCCGTAAGAACATCTGACAGGACCGAGAACACGCACGGGAGTTTTCGGCTGAAGCTCCCTGAGCTTATGATTCATAAGTCCCAGAACAGCGTCCGCGCCCACCTTGACTGAAAAGTCCTCACCGCCTGCAAAGCAGAAAATGCACATATCGCACAGCGGCGGAAATATCATTGCGCGGCGTATGGCTATCTCCTCATTGTAAAAGCCTTTGTAGTCCTGCGCGGCAGCAAGATTCATGATATAGTGCTCGGGAATGAAGGTCTGCAATATGGCTCTGCCTTTACGCTGCCCGCGTCCGCCTCGTCCAACCACCTGAGTGATAAGCGAGAAGGTGCGCTCATAGCTTCTGAAATCCCCTGCATAAAGAGCCTTATCCACCGACAGTACACCTACAAGCGTAACATCGGGGAAATCCAGTCCCTTGCCTATCATCTGAGTACCTATCATTATGTCATATTTCCCCTCGCGGAATTCCTTGAAGCTTTTCTCGTAGGAATACCGTGAGAATGTTGTATCCGCGTCCATGCGCAGTATACGCGCAGTCGGGAAGAATGTGGAAAGCTCCTCTTCAAGCTTCTGCGTACCGAAGCCCATATTTTTAAGGTGCTTCGAGCCGCAGGAAGGGCACTCCTCCACAGGGTCACTGACGTAGCCGCAGTAGTGGCACATCAGCTTGTTGTTTTTCTTGTGGTATGTCAGCGGTACCGAGCAATTCGGGCAGTACAGCGGCTGATAGCAGTCGCAGCAGCTTATGATAGTGTGATAGCCTCGTCTGTTGAGAAGCAGTATGGACTGCTCGCCGTTTTTCAGATTAAGGCTTATCTCCTCCGCAAGTCTGCGGCTGAACTCCGTGCGGTTGCCAGCCTCACGCTCAAGGTTCATATCAATGATACTCACCTCAGGAAGCGGCGAATTCTGGTATCGCTCCTTCATTTCGAGAAGCTTGTATACGCCCCTTTCGGCAAGGTAATAGCTCTCAATTGAAGGTGTTGCCGAAGCAAGCAGAAGTGCGGACTTATGGTAAGCACATCGCTGCTTGGCGATATCATGTGTGGAATATCTTGGCGAACTGTCCGACTTATAGGAACGCTCGCCCTCCTCATCTATAATAATGAGTCCGATATCACTGAGCGGAGCAAATACAGCACTTCTCGTACCAATTACGATATCCGCATCGCCCCGTTTTATTCTTTTGTATTCGTCAAGTCTCTGCCCCAGTGACAGTCCGCTGTGTATAACAGCTACCCTCTCACCGAAAAGCGAACGAAACCGCTTCAATATCTGCGGAGTGAGACCTATTTCGGGAATGAGCAGCATTGCCTGCCTTCCCATTTTTACAGTATCGTCTATGAGCTTCTCAAATACCGAGGTCTTGCCGCTTCCCGTTACACCGTGAAGCAGGAATACCGCAGGCTTTCTCTCAAAAAGCTGAGCCAGTACGGTATCGTGAGCCTTCTGCTGTTCATCTGAAAGGACTATATCCTGCGGACTTCTTTTCTCGTCAGTATCGCCCTCTACCCTTCTCAGCACCTCAGCTTCGTATTCCTCAGCTGCTCCGTTTGCGCAAAGACGCTTCACTACCGCTTCGGTAACTCCGCACATATACGCAGCTTCCCTTACGGCAGCAGAGCCGAATTCCTCAAGGAAATCAGCGACTTTCTTCTGCTTTGTAGTAAGCTCGAAGCCCTCGGGAGCACTCATATACTTTTCTGTAAGGCGCACCATTCTCACTGCTGCATCGCCCACAGCCTGCCTGAAAACGTTGTCCGAGTCCAGAGCACCTGCATCGCACAGCTCGTCGGGAAGATGTCTGCCCTTATCTATTATATGCTTCTCTATCAGCTCATTCAGCTCTTTGCTCCCTGCCGTACCCGAAAGTATTTCCAGAAGCTCGGCTGCCTCATTACTGAGAGAAGATATATCCGTGAAATTCTTAACAAGCCTGAACGTTTCTTTCGCGCTCACGCTCATTGCAGGCGGGAGCATGGCTTTTACTGCATCAAAATAAGTGCAGAAGGTATGCTCTCTTACATACAGGGCAAGTCTGAGAAGCTCCTCCGAAATGACAGGTTCTTCGTCCACAAGTGACACAAGGGATTTAAGCCCCTTGCTATCCCCCTCGGAGAGCTTCATGACCACTCCTATCCTGCGTTTGTTCCCCTTTCCGAAAGGTACAAGCACTCTGCATCCGCAGGTGATATCCGCTTTCAGCTTTTCGGGAACAGCATAGCTGAACAGCATATCAAAGGAATAAGCTGTTCCGCTGACTGCGGTCTCCGCAATAAGGGGCATTACTCGTTGCTCTGTGGAACAGTGCTTACTATCTTGCACTTTCCGCTTGCAAGCTCCTCAACAGCTGTCTTTACAGGCTTCTCTTCAAGAGTCTCGCCGTTCTCGTAAAGCTCCTCTGAGATCTGTCTTGCACGCTTTGCAACAGCAATAACGAGTGAATAACAGCTCTCATTCTTTGTGATGATCTGATTTACTGCAGGTCTAAGCATTTTTAAGCACCTCTTCTATAATATCGCCCGAAAACTCTTTTTTAAGCTGCTCTCCGCGTATAACTGCGAAGAAGTCGCTTATAGCGTCCTCAAGGGCGTCATTGACAATGATGTAATCGTATTTCTCAGCCTGAGATATCTCCCATGCAGCCTTTGAAACACGCTCTTCTATGACCTCATCGGTCTCTGTGCCGCGCTTTTTGAGTCTGCGGCGGAGTTCACCTATTGAAGGCGGAACTAT
>JAEEGL012868682.1_pt1 | contig 17494 bp, 15 predicted proteins | sample 9134231 | NCBI WGS metagenome assembly JAEEGL01 (sample SAMN16246548, study PRJNA631951) | gut metagenome | biome: gut microbiome; feature: rumen; material: fiber-attached | host: Bos | place: Iran: Karaj | collected 2018-10 | reverse complement strand
GTTTCTTCACCTTTTTCAACGGGCTCATTCATGACATCCATCCAGATTTTCTGAATGAGCCCTATCAACCTTTATTCTTTATCGGCGACCATCCGATAGAGTATATCCTTACCAGGTGTTGCAGACCAGTACCTTTCTTCTTCATTCTCAGCGGATATGGTATTGGCTACATGTACACAAACGGAAAACTATCCATCAACAGCCAAGCAAGAAGATTATTTCATATCTTTATTGCCTACTGGATCAGCCTGTTGCTCTTTGTCAGTATCGGTCATTTCATGGGTGATGAAAACTATCCTGGCGACATCTGGAAACTGATAGGAAACGTTACCTCCTATTCTGATTCCTACAACCTATCCATGTGGTTCCTTTTTCCATACACCATGATCTGCCTTTCCTCAGTTCTATTCATAAAAATCATAGAACGCCGAAAGTCCTATTTAGTAGCGCTGATCATCACAGGCCATTATTTCTTCCCCGACTTCTTCTACGCTTCCCGCTATTCACCCATCATCTTCTTCCTCCTTGTCATCTGTAGCTTCATCATCTCCGTTCTGATAACCCACACAAGGAACGTTCTGGTATCAACTGTCAAGATGTGACAGGTCTATCTTTCATGTCTTACAGTGTTCCGTATTCAGCGCTGTAGCGAAGCATCTGGTGAGCATAGCTCTCTCCGTAATAGACTTCGATGTCGGCAATCTCACCCTGCGCATCATAGACGGGCAGGAGCATCGGGTTGATGAAGCCCTTATAGGGAGCCAGATTCAGCTTCTGATAGCGAGCCAGCACCTCTTCGTGCAGCACGGGATCGACCTTGATGGCATATTTCTCAACCAAGTTGCGGGCGGCGTCATAGTCGCCCGTACTTTTTATGCGCTGAATCTCGGCTAGCAGTTCGGCTATGAGTTGGCGCAGGGCATCATAATCGCTGATTTCGAGATAGGTCTTCCCTACCCGCTTCACCAGCCGCATCGCCTCGCCATGCTCCAGACACCAATGGGCAATCATAGCGCGGTTGCGCATGTGGGCCTCCTCAATCTGCTGACCTGGTTCGATGCGCACCAGCTGCGTCATCAGACCGTTCATCATATAAGTATAGTATTGCGCATGGAAAGCCTCAGCGTCAGGGGTCAGTCCGAGCTCCACCAGTTTCTGGTCAGCCACATAGTAGAGGCCGAAGAGGTCGGCACGGGCTTCCTCAATGGTGTTGCCATAGTTCTTCAGGGCATCGGGATCGGTGCCAGGCAACAGCTGACCGCTGCCATGCCCCAGACATTCGTGCAAATCGGTATGCAGATTGTCGAGCTTGTCAGCATACTTGTTAATCATCTGAATGGTCGGCTCGTCAATCACAAACTCCTGACGGAAACCATTGCCGCGAGCGGCCTGATCGTAGGCATCGGTGATGTTGCTGATGGTGATGCTCTTCGAGCCATACTCAGCACGAATCCAGTCGGCGTTGGGAAGATTGATGCCGATAGCTGTAGAAGGATATTCATCACCGCCGAGCATCGCGGCACAGATAACACGGGCCGACACGCCCTTAACCACAGGCTTGCGGAAAAGAGGGTCAACGGGTGAGTGGTCTTCAAACCATTGGGCGTTCTCGCTGATGAGTTTGGTGCGCTGTGTGGCCTCCTCATCGACATACTCCACAAGGCCCTCCCACGAGCCTTTCAGTCCCAACGGATCACCATAGACCTCGATGAAACCATTGATAAAATCCACCTGTCCGTCAAGACACTTCACCCATAGTTTGCAGTAGTCGTTGAAGCGGCAAAGATCGCCCGTTTCATAGTATTCAATGAGCGTATTTATAATATTCTTTTGTTCTTCATTCTCAGTTACTTGCGCAGCTTTGTTCAACCAAAACACAATCTGCTCGATGGCCTTAGCATAGCGACCGTTGGCACTCCACACGATTTCCCGAATTGTTCCGTCAGCATCCTTCACGAGCGTCGTGTTCAAGCCCAGCGATGGCGGCTCGGCATCAGCCGCATGCTTCTCCTTCTGCTGAGCATAGAACGCCTCGGCCTCAGCCTGTGTCACGCCCTCGTAGAAATGGCAAGCTGAAGTCAGCAACAGGTCTTCTCCATCCGCTTTATTCACCCGCTTGGGGAGTACCGTCGGGTCAAACATGACAGGACGGAGTGTATCAAACAATTCATCAACTTTCTGTCCTTCTTCCAAAGGCAGTCGCTTCGCATCAACCTGATGGAGCACCGTCCTGAAATAGTCCTCGCTGAACCCAGGCTCGAACTTCTGGCAGCCATAATGATGATAGATACCACTGGAGAACCACACCCGTTTCAGATAGACCTCCAAGGCACGGAAGTCGGGTGTGTCGTGATCAATACTCAGGTCGGTATAGATCACCTCCAGCACACGTCTCACCAAGAGATTGTAGCGTCCCTGCTGGTCGAAAGTGATGTCGCGTCCGCTCAATGCAGCCTTGGAAAGATAATAAACGTATTTCTTCTGTTGCAGCGAAAGACGTTCAAAGCCGTTCAGACGATAGCGCAGCAGCTGCAAGTCGGCAAAGCGCTCGTCGTTATAGCAAAAATCATTCTGATTCATATTTGATTTCCTTGTTTTATTTCTTATCTGATTTAGGCTGTTCAGCCATGTGTTTTCCCCGTGCCACCTCTACGCGGTAGCCCCTGGGCGTGGTACCCACGATGTTGGCAAAGGCCACGTGGAACGTCTGTCGGTGCAAGAAGCCCGCCATATAGCCTATCTCGTCAACGTTCTTATCGGCATAGCGACTGTCGGCCAACAGCGCCATTGCCTCCTCCACCCGGTATTTATTGATGAGTGCAGGAAACGTCATGTGGAAGTGTACTCGTGCTACAGCCGACATGTAACGGGTGTTAGTGCCCAGTTCCTCGGCCAACTTGACAGCTGTACAATGAACGTCCTTGAACTTCTTTTTCACCACCAACTCATACAGGATCTTATCCTTCAACTCATCCAGCACGGCCGCGTTCACCAGCTTCCGATAGAGGGCTTCCTTGCGGCTATTCTCAGCCATTTGTTGCTTTTCCATTACCTTTTTAGCGTTATTTGCATGCAAAGGTACTGATTTTTTTGCGTTTTATTTTGTTCTACCCTCGTTTTTTCGTAACTTTGCCGAAAATTCATATTTATCAACACAAAAACAGACTAAAACCAAAAAGCAAATGAAGAAAAGACAAATATCCGTGCTCGCCCTTTCGCTTGCAGCCACCGCATTTTGCACATCAGCAAAAGCAGAAGCCGGGACAAGCGAGACTGCCGACTCACTCTCACTGGAGGAGGTCGTGGTGACAGGCACCCGTAATGCCATCGACGTCCGTCACTTGCCCATGACCGTCACCGTGATCAACCGCGACAAACTGACAGAACAGCATCAGACAAGCGTGCTGCCCACAGCTGTGCAACAAGTGCCCGGCCTCTTCGTCACATCACGCTCAATGATGGGCTACGGTGTCTCGACAGGAGCGGCAGGCGGCATCAACATGCGTGGCATCGCTGGCGGTTCAGGACAGTTCCTCGTGCTCATCGACGGCCACCCTCAGTACAACGGCATCTATGGCCACCCGCTGGCCGACAGCTACCAGACGCTTATGGTCGAACGCATTGAGGTGTTGCGCAGCCCAGCCTCTGTGCTCTATGGCTCCAACGCCATGGGCGGCGTACTGAACATCGTCACCCGTCAGGTTCCCATCGGTCAGGATTTTGTCAAGACAAACGTCAGCGTGGGTGCCGGCAGCTATGGCACCATACAGGCCGAGGCTTCCAATCAGTTGCGCAGCGGCAGGTTCAGCAGTACGGTTGCCGCCCAATACAGCCGTACCGACAACCATCGTCCGAACATGGGCTTCGAACAGTATGGCGGCTACCTGAAGCTGGGTTACAACATCACATCGAACTGGAAAGCCATCATCGATGCCAATGTGACCCACTGGAACGCTTCGAACCCAGGAGCCACCACACAGCTGAAACTGGAGAACGACCAATACATCACCCGTGGCGAGGTATCGCTGGCTATTGAGAACCACTTCGACAAGACAAGCGGAGCGCTGAGCATCTACGACAACTTCGGACGCCATAAGATTAACGACGGCTACAACGCCATAGGCGGAACGCCGCAGACCGATCTCTTCCGTTCGAAAGATGCTGTGGCAGGCGTGTCCTGGTATCAGAGTGCCCAGTTGTTTGAGGGGAACCGCATAACGGTGGGCTTCGACTACCAGCACATCTATGGTCGCGCCTACTATACCAACCGTGCTACAGGTGATGTAGTGAACACCCCACAGCGCCTGATGCAGAGCTGCCACTCCCACGAGAATGAGGTGGCCGGCTATGTAGATTTCCGACAGGACATCACCTCGTGGCTGACCGCCGATGCAGGTCTGCGCTACGACCATCACTCTGTGAGCGGTAGCGAATGGATTCCCCAGGCAGGCATCGTAGTTCGTCCGATGGACGATGGTGAGATCAAGGGCCTGGTCAGCAAGGGATTCCGCAACCCCAATCCCAAGGAAATGTTTCTCTACAAGTCAGCCAACGACGAGCTAAAGCCTGAGCGTCTGTGGAACTACGAGCTGTCGTGGGCTCATCGGTTGGGAGCTATCCACTATGGGGCCAACCTCTTCTATATCAAGGGCGACAACATGATTCAGACCGTCACCGTTGGCGGTAGTCCGAAGAACATCAATACAGGCGAGATAGAAAACTACGGAGCTGAAGTGGAGGCTGGATGGCGCATCAACAGACACTGGAGTCTGAACACCAATCACTCCATACTGCACATGGAGAACAAGGTACTGGCTGCACCCACCTACAAAGGATTCTTGGGTGCCGACTATCATTGCGGCCAATGGACTGTCAACGCAGGACTTCAATTGATCAACGGCCTCTACACCGCCGTCGGTGCTGCCGAAGAGAAGGAAGACTTCGTACTGCTGAACCTCGCAGCCTCCTACGCCCTGACCCATCACATCAGTCTCTGGGCACGCGGCGAGAACCTACTGGCACAGAGCTATGAGATCAACCTCGGCTATCCCATGCCCCGTGCCACCTTTATGGGCGGCGTTGATATCCATTTCTGATTGCCTTCATCAAAAATAACGACAAATACAAACACTCTAATAACAAATACGTTTATGAAAGCAAAAGCAAGACTCTACACGCTTAACTATGACGAGGTGAAAACCTACCTGCTGGCCATGCTGTTTGTGGCTTGCAATCTGGCGTTGCCTCAAGTGTTTCACCTCATCCCGCAGGGCGGCATCATGTTTGCCCCCTTATCATTGGTCATCCTCGCAGGAGCCTATAAGTTCGGCTGGCGAGTAGGACTGCTGGCAGCCATTGCCTCACCGATAGTCAACCACCTGCTGACAGGACAGCCCGCATGGGGCGTGCTGCAGGTGATGACGCTGAAGCTGGTATTGCTGGCCCTGATAGCAGGCCTCACAGCCCAGTATTTCAAGAAAGTCACGTTACTCCTGCTCATCGGTGTAGTGCTTACAGCCGAGCTGTTGGGCGGCCTTGGCGAACTGGCGCTGACGGGCGGCATCGCAGCCACCGTACAGGACTTCACCATCGGCTATCCGGGACTGATTCTGCAGGTGATAGGCACCTATCTCCTCTGCAAGACATCGCTCTTTTGAGCTCTTTTGTGAAGAAATCGCGATAATCTTTCGTCATTTCCGCTTTTTTTCGTACCTTTGCACCTCGTATAAAAATAAGGTACGCAAACAAACACAAGAATGAAACCAACAGCAATTCTGCTTCTACACTGCCCCGATCAACAGGGCATCATCACGGAAGTGACGAAATTTATTACCGACAACAAGGGAAATATTGTTTACCTTGATCAGTATGTTGACCGTCAGGACGGCATGTTCTTCATGAGAATAGAATGGGAACTCGACGGCTTCCTGATTCCACGCGATAAGATTTACGAATACATCACAACCCTCTACGCACAGCGCTATAAGATGAAGTTCAGCCTCTATTATAGCGACAAGCGTCCACGCATGGCCATCTTCGTTTCGAAGATGAGCCATTGCCTTTATGACCTCCTGGCTCGCTGGAAGGCAGGCGAGTTTGCCTGTGACATCCCCTGCATCGTCTCCAACCACGAAGACCTGCGCTATGTAGCCGAACAGTTCGGAATCCCCTACTATGTCTGGAGCATTAAGAAAGACCACTCGAACAAGGCAGAGGTGGAGAAGGCCGAAATGGAGCTGCTGCAGAAGGAGGACATCTCGTTTATCGTGCTGGCCCGCTACATGCAGATTATCAGCGATGAGATGATAGCCGCCTACCCGCACCACATCATCAACATCCACCACTCGTTCCTGCCCGCCTTCATAGGTGCCAAGCCCTATCATCAGGCCTGGGAGCGCGGCGTGAAGATTATCGGTGCCACCAGCCACTATGTGACCGCCGAGCTCGACGCCGGACCTATCATCGAGCAGGATGTGGCTCGCATCACTCACAAGGATACACCCGAGAGTCTCGTGCTGAAAGGCAAAGACCTGGAGAAGATTGTGCTCTCCCGTGCGGTATCCAAGCACATCGAGCGCAAGATTCTGACGTATCACAACAAAACCATCATTTTCAGCTAACATCAAGTGTAAGGCGGTTCTCCCGCCTTATCTCCCCTTCAACAATGAACATCGCAATCGTAAAATACAATGCCGGCAACATCTACTCGGTGGTGAATGCTTTACGCCGCATGGGCGTGGAGCCACTACTCACGGATGATGCCGAACAGCTGCGCAAGGCCGACGGAGTGCTCTTTCCTGGTCAAGGCGAGGCACGAGGCGCTATGGAATATCTGAAAGCACGCGGACTGGACGAGGTGATCAAAAGCCTCAAGCAGCCCGTTTTTGGCATTTGTGTAGGCCAGCAGTTGCTCTGCAAGCACTCTGAAGAAGGCGACACGGAGTGCATCGGCGTTTTCGATGCCGAGGTAAAGCGTTTCCAGCCCCAGAAGCATGAAGAAAAGGTGCCTTGCATGGGATGGAACCGTCTATACGACACAAAGTCGGCGCTGATGAATGGACTTGAAGACCAGTATGTCTATTTCGTACATAGCTTCTATGTGCCGCTTTGCAGCGAGACGATTGCCACAGCCGACTATACTCTCCCCTACTCTGCAGCCCTGCACAAGGACAACTTCTACGCCACACAGTTCCACCCCGAGAAAAGCGGCGACACAGGCGAGCAGATACTGAAGAACTTTCTGGAGATAGTCGCCCAAAAGAGCCGTAACGACAACGATTGACGTAACAACGACAAAATATGAAACAGATAGAACTCATCCCCGCCATTGACGTCATCGAAGGACAATGTGTCCGCCTGACCAAGGGTGACTATGACCAAAAGACCATCTATGGCCAACCGCTGGACATGGCTCGCGAATTTGAAGCCATCGGTTTCCAGCGTCTGCACATGGTTGACCTCGACGGTGCCAAGTCTCGCCACATCGTCAACGAGAATGTGCTGCGAAGTTTGGCTTCACAGACTCACCTCACCATTGACTTCGGTGGAGGCATCAAGACGGATGACGATATGGGTAAGGCCTTCGAGAACGGGGCACAGATGGTGACCGTAGGCTCTGTAGCCGTCACACAGCCAGAGCTGTTCGAGACGTGGCTGCGTAAGTACGGGCCTGAGCGTATTATCCTCGGTGCCGACGTGAGAAACGGCAAAATCAGCATCAACGGCTGGAAGGAAGACTCCAGCGAAGACCTCCTGCCTTTTCTGAAGAGATACATAGACATGGGGGTGAAGAATGTGCTCTGCACAGAGATCTCCAAGGACGGCACGCTGGCAGGTCCTGCCATCGCCCTCTACAAAGATGTGATGAAAGCATACCCTGAGCTGCACCTCATCGCCAGCGGCGGTGTGTCGTGCATCGATGACATCAAGGCACTCGAAGCTGCAGGCATCCCTGCCGTGGTCTTCGGCAAGGCTATCTACGAAGGGAAACTCAATCTGAAAGAACTATGGGACTGGCACGAAGAATAATTCCCTGTCTCGACGTGAAGAATGGCGAGACGGTCAAGGGCACAAATTTCATCAATCTGCGCTCGGCTGGCGATCCAGTAGAACTGGGCAAGCTCTACAGCCGCATCGGTGCCGATGAATTGTGCTTCCTTGACATCACAGCCTCGTTTGAAGGTCGCAAGACTTTCACCGAGATGGTCACCCGTGTGGCTGCCGAAATCAACATTCCCTTTACGGTGGGGGGTGGTATCAACGAGTTGGCTGATGTAGAGCGACTGCTCTATGCTGGAGCCGACAAGGTGAGCGTCAACAGCGCTGCCATTCGTCGCCCTGAACTCATCGAAGAGATTGCCAATCGCTTCGGTTCTCAGGTTTGCGTCTGTGCAATTGATGCCCGCAACGATGCCGATGGCTGGCATTGCTATCTGAAGGGAGGAAGAGAGCGCACGGAACGCGGACTTTTCGAATGGGCACATGAAGCGCAGGAGCGAGGCGCAGGTGAGATTCTGTTCACCTCAATGAATCATGACGGCACAAAGAACGGCTATGCCAACGAGGCACTGGCCCGACTGGCCGACGAGCTTTCGATTCCCATCATTGCCAGTGGTGGAGCTGGAAAGAAAGAGCATTTCCGCGACGTCTTCATTGACGGTCATGCTGATGCTGCCCTGGCCGCCAGCGTCTTCCACTTCGGCGAGATACCCATCCCGGAACTGAAACAATACCTCCAGGCTGAAGGCATCAACGTGAGAATCTGATTAATAACATCGAAATAACGTTATACCGTAATAACGAAAAAACGAAACATCGCAACATCGAAACATCAAGAACAATGAATATAGACTTTGAAAAAATGAACGGCCTTGTGCCCGCCATCATACAGGATGCCGACACCCGAAACGTACTGATGCTGGGCTTCATGAACCGTGAGGCCTACGACAAGACCCTTGCCACAGGTCACGTTACTTTCTGGAGCCGCACCCGCAATTGCCTTTGGACGAAAGGCGAGACCAGCGGCCATTTCCTGAACCTTGTTGATATGAAGATTGATTGCGACAACGACACTTTGCTGGTCCGCGTCCATCCCATCGGCCCCACCTGCCACACCGGCACCGACACCTGCTGGGGCGAAAAGAACACCCCTGCTCCGCAAGGTTCTCCCTTGCAGACCGACGCTTCCCCCTTGCAGAACGACGGCCTCGCTTTCCTCACCGAACTGCAGGACTACATCGACCGTCGCCACGAGGAGATGCCCGAGGGCAGCTACACCACATCTCTGTTTAAGAAAGGAGTGAGCCGCATCGCACAGAAGGTGGGTGAAGAAGCACTCGAGACCGTCATTGAGGCTGTATCCGGCACCGACGACAAGCTCAAGTACGAGGCTGCCGACATGCTCTATCACCTTATCGTACTGCTCACCGCCAAAGGCATGCGCATTGAGGATGTGGTGGAAGAACTACACAAGCGCCACGATCCTAACTGGGATGCTGAGCGCCGCAAGGCCAAAGCTGAAGGCAAGATGAAATAAGAAACGTGCGCAACGAGGTTTTCCCTCGTTGTCAAAAACAAAAAAAGTAAAATCATGCTCATAGAATACAAAAACGCAACCATCTGCCAGCAGGATGGTGAGGAGGTGCTCAAAGGTGTGTACTTCCACGCTGACAGCGGCGAGTTTATCTACATCATCGGACGTGTGGGTTCAGGCAAGAGCTCACTACTCAAGACCTTCTATCAGGAACTCGACATCGAAGAGGCTGACGAAGCCACCGTGCTCGACTACGACATGCTCAGCATTCGTCGCAAGCATGTGCCCGCCCTGCGACGTCAGATGGGTATCATCTTCCAGGACTTCCAACTTCTGGCAGACCGAACCGTCTATAAGAACCTGCGTTTTGTGCTCCGCGCCACAGGCTGGAAGAAAAATGAGGTCGATGCCCGCATCGATGAGGTGTTGTCACAGGTGGGCATGACGGAAAAGAAAATGCGCATGCCTCATGAACTATCGGGTGGCGAACAGCAGCGCATTGCCATTGCCCGTGCCCTGCTCAACAGTCCGAAGCTGATTGTGGCCGACGAGCCTACGGGCAATCTGGACCCTGAGACCACCGAGGGCATCATGACCTTGCTCAAGGAGATTTCCCAGACGGGTACTGCAGTCATCATGACAACCCACAACATACCGTTGCTCGACAGGTATCCTGGCACCGTCTATCGTTGTCTTGACGGACGACTGGAGGAAGTGACCGACAGCTATAAGCTGATGCCAGAACCTATCGCTGAGGAGGAAGGCAAGGAAGAAACCATCAAATTCACGGAGTCCATCAGTTTCGCTGAGTCTGCCGAGCCGATCAGTTTTGCAGAGCCCGCAGGAACTGCTGAGCCGCCAGTCATCCCCAATGAGCCCATTGAGCCCACAGCCCCCATTGAACCCACAGCCCCCACCGAGCCCATTAACCCCATCAATCCCACTGAGGCAGCCCCCATCGTCCCTGCCGCTCCCGCAGAGCCAGCAGCATCCTCAGAGATTATCGTGGATACTGAAGCAGAATCATAAATAATAAAAAAAAAAATAAAAACAGACTTATGAAAGTAATGAAGTTTGGCGGCACGTCAGTAGGCACGCCGCAGAGAATGAAGGAAGTGACCGAACTGGTCACTCGTTCGGGAGAACCCGTGTTTGTAGTGCTCTCAGCCATGAGTGGCACCACCAACTCACTGGTGGAAATCAGCGACTATCTCTACAAGAAGAACGCTGATGGAGCCCATGAGGTGATTAACCAGTTGGAGAAGAAGTACATGCGTCACGTGGAAGAGCTCTACTCTACCGAAGACGCAAAAAACAAGACGCGCGAGTTCTTGAACGAGGAGTTCAACTATCTGCGCTCATTCACAAAGGAGCTGTTCACCTCATTCGAAGAGAAGAGCATCGTGGCTCAGGGAGAAATGCTCTCTACCAACATGGTGGTCAACTACATGCAGGAACAGGGTATCAAGGCTGTGCTGCTCAACGCCCTTGACTTCATGCGCACCGACAAGAACGCTGAACCAGATCCTACCTATATCAAGGAGAAGCTGGCTGCCATCATGGAGCAGAATCCTGACCAGCTGGTCTATATCACCCAAGGATTCATCTGCCGCAATGCCTACGGCGAGATTGACAACCTCCAGCGTGGTGGTTCCGACTATACCGCTTCGCTGATAGGTGCAGCTATCAACGCTGAGGAGATTCAGATCTGGACGGATATCGACGGCATGCACAACAACGACCCACGTGTCGTTGACCACACCCAGCCCGTTCGTCAGCTCCAGTTTGAAGAGGCTGCCGAGTTGGCTTACTTCGGAGCCAAGATCCTGCACCCCACTTGCGTTCAGCCTGCCAAGTATGCAGGCATCCCTGTGCGTCTGCTCAACACGATGGATCCCGATGCTGAAGGCACGACCATTTCCAACACCACTGAGTATGGTAAGATCAAGGCCGTAGCTGCTAAAGATAACATCACAGCTATCAAGATTAAGTCTTCCCGCATGCTCTTGGCCACAGGTTTCCTGCGCAAGGTCTTCGAGATCTTCGAGAGCTATCAGACGCCTATCGATATGGTGTGTACGTCAGAGGTGGGGGTTTCTATGTCTATCGACAACTCAGCACATCTGGGTGAAATCATGGACGAGCTGAAGAAGTATGGCACCGTAACCGTCGATACCTCGATGTGTATCATCTGTGTGGTAGGTGACCTCGACTGGTCAAACATCGGCTTTGAGACGCGTGTCATGGATGCCATGAAGGACATCCCCGTGCGCATGATCTCTTACGGCGGCTCTAACTACAACATCTCCTTCCTCATCAAGGAAGAGGACAAGAAGCGCGCCCTCCAGAGCCTCAGCGACAATCTGTTCAAGTAGAACTTGTAATCCTAGTTTCACTAGTCGGACTAGTAGAACTAGTCTCACTAGTACCACTAGTTTCACTAGGATCTATTCAAAAACAACCAGAAATTAAACGAAAACATGAAAGGACAGTTTCCCGTAGAAAGGTTTGCGCAATTGCGCACACCTTTCTACTATTACGATAGCGAACTGTTGCGCCAGACGCTTCAGGAGATCAATCGCGAAGCTCAGAAGCATGAAGGGTTCGTGGTTCACTATGCTGTTAAGGCCAACGCCAATCCGAAGATTCTGCGTATCATCCGTCAGGCTGGCCTTGGTGCCGACTGCGTCAGCGGTGGCGAAGTGGAGGCATCGATAAAGGCAGGCTTCCCCAACTCGAAGATTGTCTATGCAGGCGTCGGCAAGAGCGACTGGGAGATTAACATCGGTCTCGACAACGATATCTTCTGCTTCAATGTCGAGAGCATCCCTGAACTGCAGGTCATCAATGACTTAGCGCAGCAGAAAGGAAAAGTGGCTCGCGTGGCCTTCCGTCTGAACCCCAACGTGGGTGCCCACACCCATGCCAACATCACCACGGGCTTGGCCGAGAACAAGTTCGGCATTGCTATGCGCGATATGATTAGCGTGATTGAGCAGGCTCAGCAGATGGCAAACGTGCGCGTCGTTGGTCTCCACTTCCACATCGGCAGTCAGATTCTCGACATGGGCGACTTCCAGGCACTCTGCAATCGCGTCAACGACCTGCAGGATGAGTTGGAGCGTCACCATCTCTCGGTGGAGCATATCAACGTGGGCGGCGGACTCGGTGTGGAGTATCACCATCCCAATCACTACCCTATTCCTGACTTTAAGGCCTATTTCGACACCTACGCCCGCCATCTGAAGCTTCGTCCTGGACAGACGCTTCACTTCGAACTGGGTCGTGCCGTTGTGGCACAATGCGGTTCGCTCCTTACACGTACCTTATATATTAAGGAGGGAGCCACCAAGAAGTTCTGTATTGTCGATGCTGGTTTTACGGATCTGATCCGTCCTGCCCTCTATCAAGCTTACCATCGCATTGAGAATATCTCCAGCGATGAGCCCTGCGAAACCTACGACGTGGTGGGTCCCATCTGCGAATCCACCGACGTCTTTGCCAAGCAGATTGATCTCAACTGCTGTCATCGCGGCGACCTTATCGCCATCCGTTCGGCTGGTGCCTACGGCGAGATCATGGCCTCACAATATAACTGCCGCCCCCTGCCGCAAGGTTATCTGAGTGAAGAACTGTAGTGTGAATGAAGAGCGGGAGCACAGCTTTTTACCATATCGTGGCCTTTGTCACGGTGGCCATCTGGGGCAGCACGTTTGTGTTTACTAAACTGCTGTTGCTCAACGGGTTGTCACCCGCTCAGATTTTCACCCTTCGTTTCATTATAGCCTACGTACTACTGTTGGGCTATTCACTCGTAAGACGAAGGAAAGTCCACCAATGGGTGGCTGACAGTTGGCGCGACGAACTGATCATGCTGGCGCTGGGCGTGACAGGCGGCTCCGTCTATTTTCTGGCTGAGAATGAGGCGCTGAACTATACGGCCACGACCAACGTGTCGCTCATCGTCTGCTCCTGTCCGCTACTCACGGCAGTACTTCTGAGCATCTTCTACAAGTCGGAGCGCTTGACCGTGATGCGCATCCTGGGCATGCTCATGGCTGTCTGCGGTCTGATAGCTGTAGTGCTGAACGGCCATTTCATGCTTCATCTTTCACCCGTGGGCGATGCGCTGGCCGCTATAGCCTGCGCCTGCTGGGCTGTCTATTCAGTACTGATGATTCCAGCCAACAAGCACTACAAGGCGTTGTTCATCACTCGCAAAGTGTTTTTCTATGGTCTCTTGACCATGATTCCCTATTTTATATTGCATCCGGAATGGCCACCACTTGAGACGCTGCTGCGCCCGCAAGTAGTGGCCAATCTGCTGTTTCTCGGTGTGATTGCTTCATGCCTTTGTTTCCTGGTGTGGACGTGGGTGATGGACAAGCTTGGTGCGTTCATAGCTACCAACTACGTCTATGTCAATCCCGTCTCCACCATCGTCTTCGCCAGTCTTGTGCTGAGCGAGCAAATCACCATTTTCTTCCTTCTTGGTACCGCGCTCATCCTCACAGGCATGTATCTGGCCGATAAACGCTAACCACACAGTATAAAAACGATGCTTCCCTGCGGAAAGATTCCACAGGGAAGAACCCTATTTTTGTTCTACGATGTTGAGCATCTTGATGGTGGCCTTGATGGCGGCCTCCGTCTGGTCGGCATCCAGACCACGGGTGCGAAGCAGACGTCCATCGTCGAGTCGCCAGGTGATGACTGTCTGTACCAAGGCATCGGTTCGACCGCCAGGGGGAATGGTGACAGCATAGTTTTCGAGCAAGGGGAAGGTGCGGTCGAGATATTCACGGTAGATCTTACGAAGTGCCTTCACGAAAGCGTCATACTGACCGTCGCCCGATGAGTGACCTTCATATTCACTGCCGTTAATCTCCACTTTCACGTTAGCCAACGGTTTCAGACCGTATGCCAGCGACACCTGATAGCTCACCAGCTTCACCTTGTCCTCCGTGACATCATGTTTCAGCACGTCGCTGACAATGAAGGGCAGGTCATCGAGCGTCACCACTTCCTTGCGATCGCCCAGTTCCGTGACACGTTTCGTGACACGCTGCATCTGCTCTGGTGTGAGTTCCAGGCCCAGTTCCTGTAGGTTACGGGCAATGTTGGCACGTCCGCTGGTCTTCCCCATCGCATACTCGCGCCGACGGCCAAACCGTTCTGGCACGAGCGGATTATGGTAGAGACCTCCTTTCTGATCGCCATCAGCATGAACACCAGCCACCTGAGTAAACACATTGTCACCTATGATGGGTTGGTTGGGTGCAATGGCGATGCCACTATAGCTCTCCACCAAACGGGAGATGTCGTTCAGTTTATTCTCAACGATATTCGTCACAGCATTGAACTGGTCTTTCAGAATCACCTGCACGCTCGACAGAGGTGCATTGCCGCAGCGCTCACCCAGTCCGTTCACCGTGACATGCAAACCACGGGCACCGCTCAGGGCTGCCGCCAACGAGTTAGAGACGGCCAGGTCGTAGTCGTTATGAGCGTGAAAGTCAAAGTGGGCATCAGGATAGCGCTTCAGCATCTTGCGGAAATACTCGACAACCTGCAGGGGATTCATGATGCCCAGCGTGTCAGGAAGCATGAAACGACGGATGGGGGTATCAATCAGTGCATCCATCAGCTGATAGACATATTTTGGCGAATCCTTCATCCCGTCAGACCAGTCTTCAAGATAGAGGTTCAGCCCTATGCCCAGTTCTCGCGCATAGGCTATCACCGCCTTGATGTCGGCAATATGCTCTTCGGGAGTTTTCTTCAACTGTTCCTTGCAATGCTTCAACGAACCTTTTGCCAGCAGGTTCATCGTGCAGGCCCCAGCATCTTTCACCCAGTCAACCGAGGTGTGTCCATCCACAAAGCCCAGCACCTCCACCCTGTCCAGGCGGTCTATCTGACGGGCGTAGCGGCAAATCATCTTCACCGCCTCTTTCTCGCCGTCAGACACACGCGCCGAAGCCACCTCAATACGATCTACATTAAGGTCTTTCAGCAGCATGCGGGCTATCATCAGCTTCTCGTGAGGCAGAAACGAGACGCCGCTCGTCTGCTCGCCGTCACGGAGCGTAGAGTCCATGATTTCTATGAAGCGCTGTTCCATATCCTTATTTCTTTATCACGTCACATCTTCTTTACAACGACCTTTCCTCCCATTCCTCGATCTTAGCTTTGTTCTCCACCAGGAAATCGATGTCATCAAGACCGTTCATCAGACAATGCTTCTTGTAGCCGTTGATCTCGAAGTGCTCGCTGTGTCCCGTGGCCTTATTGGTCACCGTCTGATGGGGCAGGTCAACCTCAACCAGCGATTTCGGATTTTTTCCTATGGTTTGGAAGAGCTCTTGCAGGAAGTCCTCCGACACCTGTACTGGCAGTACGAAATTGTTGAGTTCGTTGTTCTTGTGGATATCGGCAAAGAACGAACTGATCACCACACGGAAACCGTAGCCTGCAATAGCCCAGGCAGCGTGCTCGCGACTCGAGCCAGAGCCGAAGTTCTTGCCTGCTACGAGGATGCAGCCACCATAACGAGGGTCGTTGAGGACGAAATCCTCAACCACTGTTCCGTCGGCATTGTATCGCCAGTCACGGAAGAGGTTGTCGCCAAAGCCCTCCTTGTCTGTGGCTTTCAGGAAGCGGGCAGGAATAATCTGGTCAGTATCTACGTTCTCCAAGGGAAGGGGAACGCAGGTGGATGTAATGATATTGAATTTCTGTTTCATACGTTCAATTTCTCATTTCTCATTACTCATTTCTCATTACAGCAACTCTCTTGGATCGGTGATGACTCCAGTCACAGCAGCAGCGGCGGCTACGAGCGGCGAGCAGAGAATGGTGCGAGCACCTGGCCCCTGCCTACCTTCGAAGTTGCGGTTCGAGGTGGAGAGACAGTATTTGCCTGCAGGCACCTTGTCGTCGTTCATCGCCAGACAGGCCGAACAGCCAGGCTGACGAATCTCAAAGCCTGCCTCAGCCAGCGTTTTGTCAATTCCTTCCTCACGTATCTGCTGATCCACAGCCCATGAGCCAGGCACCAGCCAAGCAGTCACGTCAGCAGCCTTCTTCCTACCTTTCACGATAGAGGCGAAAGCACGGAAATCCTCTATGCGACCATTCGTACAGGCACCTAGGAACACATAGTCAATCTTCTTGCCCAGGAGTTTCTCGCCTGGCTTGAAGCCCATATAATGCAAAGCCCGGGAAGCCCCCCCTACTGCCCCCGAGGGGGCTTCATTACCTGACTGGACATTTGTGTCCCCCTCGGGGGACGAAAGGGGGGCTAGTATGGCTTCCGTAATCCCTATTCCCATACCTGGATTGGTTCCGTAGGTGATGCGCGGCTCAATATCTGCGGCGTTGAACACCAGTTCCTTGTCGAAGACCGCATCGTCATCGCTGCGTAGCGTCTTCCAGTAAGCTAAAGCCTTGTCCCACGCCTCGCCCTTGGGCGCATATTCCTTACCTTTGACATAATCAAAGGTCACTTCGTCTGGGGCAATAAAGCCACCACGCGCGCCCATCTCAATGGAGAGGTTGCAAAGCGTCAGGCGTCCTTCCATCGACAGCGAGCGTACAACCTCACCCGCATATTCCACGAAGTAGCCCGTTGCGCCGCTGGTGGTCAGCTGGGCCATCAGGTAGAGTGCCACGTCCTTCGCTGTCACTCCCCTTCCCAACTGTCCGTCGATGGTGATGCGCATCGACTTCGGCTTCTGCTGCAGGATGCATTGCGAAGCCATCACCATCTCCACCTCGCTGGTGCCGATGCCGAAGGCCACTGCTCCCATCGCTCCATGCGTAGAGGTATGGGAGTCACCACAGACGATGGTCATGCCAGGCAGCGAGAGTCCCTTCTCAGGACCAACGACATGGATGATACCATTGTCCTTCGACATCATGCCATAGTGGGGCAGTCCGAAATCCTTGGCATTCTGAGCC
>JAEEGL011127366.1_pt1 | contig 17494 bp, 10 predicted proteins | sample 9134231 | NCBI WGS metagenome assembly JAEEGL01 (sample SAMN16246548, study PRJNA631951) | gut metagenome | biome: gut microbiome; feature: rumen; material: fiber-attached | host: Bos | place: Iran: Karaj | collected 2018-10 | reverse complement strand
TGCTGTTAATCAGATGGGAATGCTTCTGTTTATTGTAGGTGCAGTAGCTGTAGTTCTTATCTTTATCATGATCTTGTTTGTAGTTAAAAGAGTTGTTGCTCCTCTTTCAAAAATTTCTGGGAACATCGCAGCTATGTCTGATGGCGATTTCACAATTGAAGTTGATACCTCAAGCGATGACGAGATTGGCGTAATGGGTAGCAAAGTATCTGACTTTGTTGCTGCCATGAGGAAAATGTTATCCAGTATCAGCCAGGAATCAGATAAACTTCAGGCTGAGTCAGAAAATTCTGACCAGGTATCAAGGACTATGCACGAGGCCTCTGAGTCTCAGGCTGAAGCCATGCAGCAGCTAAATGAGACAGTCGACCAACTGGCAACAGCCGTTAATGAGATTGCCCAGAACGCTACAACTTTGGCCCAGATTGCCACAGATACAAGAGATAACAGTGACAAGGCTGACAAGAGCATGAAAGAAACTGTTGAGATTTCCCAGAAGGGACGTCAGGACATGGAGAAGCTTAGTTCAGCCATGGACGGCATTGCAGATGCCAATGAGAGACTTGTTGAATCAATAAATAAGGTAGGTACTGCATCTGAAGAAATCACCAACATCGTTGGAATGATCGGTGAGATTGCAGAAGAAACCAACCTTCTCTCACTCAATGCCAGTATTGAGGCCGCAAGAGCTGGAGAAGCCGGAAAAGGCTTTGCTGTTGTTGCTACACAGATTGCCAAGCTGGCCCAGACCTCAGCGGAAAGTGCACAGAATATCTCAAATCTTATTGAAGAGGTCAGAAAGCTTATTGGAGATGCTGTTGGACAGGCCAATGCCAGTGCTGAGAGCATAAAGGCTAACAGCGAACTTATAGAAGTTGCAGTAGGAACCTTTGACCAGATCTACAATAATATTCAGGAGTCTAACAAACTTATAGAGGAAATGGTCAGCGATGTTGAAAAGGTAGATGATGTTGCCACCAACGTAGCTGCTATTTCTGAGGAGCAGGCTGCAAGTGCTGATGAAATCCTTGCAACCTCTGAAAATATGGTTCAGATGGCTAATGATATTACAAAGAGCAGTCAGGATGTGGCTGATAATTCCCAGGAACTGGCTGGAACTTCACAGACTCTTACATCCTACGTTCAGAAGTTTAAGATCTGAGGAGGTTTATTATGAGCAAGAATATAAAGATAAAAAGAATGATCACAAGCCTTGTTGTTGCGATGTTGATTGCCGTATCTGTTTTGGGATGTGGAAGTTCATCCTCAGGAGGAACTGGAAGTGCAGGAGGCAAGATACTTTTTCTTATGACAGATACTAATGATACTTTCAGAGCTACACTTTCTGAGGCTGTTGTTGCTGCTGCTAAGAGCCAGGGAATCGCTCTTGATATGGTTGAAACCGGTGGAGATGCCGAGTTTGAGTCTCAGCAGGTGGCAAATGCCAAGGCATCTGGCTATACAGCAATTATCTTAAGGGCCTGCGATGCGGCTACAGCGCTTCAGATGAATGGTGCGGCCAATGGGCTTCCAATTGTTTATGTAAATGCCCAGCCGGATGATGCACATCTTGAAGGTGGCAAATATATTTATGTAGGTTCCGACGAGTATCAGGCAGGTCAGTATCAGGCGGAATATATACTTAAAAAGCTAGGAAATCCAAAGACTCTGGACGTTATGATATTTGAAGGAGAGATTGGACATTCTGCTACTATCAACAGAACAAAATCAGTTAAGCAGATCCTTAAAAAAGGCGGCTGCGATGCTAATTACGTGTTCGTTGATACAGCCAACTGGTCAGATACAGAGGCAAAAGAAAAATTTGGTATCTTCATGAAAACTGGCCAGAATGTAGATGTTATTTTCTGCAATAACGATACAATGGCCCTTGGAGCTGTAGAAGGGCTTAAGGAATTTGGACTTGATTGCAGCAAGATTCCTGTATGCGGCGTAGATGCTACAGCTGATGGCTGCGCATCAATTCTGGCTGGAGAGATGTCTTTTACCGTTCTTCAGGATGCAAAGGGACAGGGAGCTGCTGCTGTTAGCGCTGCCGCTGTTATGGGAAGCGGCGGAGACCTCAGTACAGTAGAAGGAGCATCAGAAGACCTTAAGTATGTCTGGGTGCCTTTTGCTCCTGTTGATATTTCCAATGCAGCATCAATCAATTAAGAGTGAACTGTCCGACTATGTTGCGGACAGTATCAGCAAGATGGGGCTTTAATTCATCAAGAGAAATAGGGTCGCCGTAGATTATCGAGCTATAGCCTGTTGATCCAACCAGCTCTATTATCATGAACAGCATGACCTCAGGATCTTTAAACTGAACACCGGATTCTTCTACCATTTTGCGGTAGACTTCTCCAAAGTCAATGTCCTCACTGCCTAAAGGGGTGGTGAGGGCTTTTTTAAATACTGCCCAGGACAAGTCCTTGTAGATGAACATCAAAAGCCCCTTATTATTGGCAAGCTCATCCAAAACATGGTCCATTAAAAAGATAAGTCTGTCCTCGAAGACTGTGATATTTGCCTTCTGGAGCTCAGCATAGGCCTGCATAAAAAGCTGACTTGACTTGTGGGCAATAAGAAAGTCCCTAAGGTCGTGTTTGTCCTTGAAATACAGATAAAAAGTGCCCTTGGCAACTCCGGCTTTATTGACTATGTCCTGAATGGAAGTCATGTTGATACCTTGAGAAGTAAAAAGTTCAAAAGATGAATTTAAAAGACTTTCAAATTTGGCCTTTTTATTAGACTCTCTTTTCTTGGCATTTCTGTCGTAGGTTTTCTTATTAGTACTCTTTGTGCTATCTTTTTTACTCTTTTTATTATCTAAAATCTTAGTTTCTTTTACGATCATTTTTATTACCTTTCTTATAGGATTATATCAGAAAAAATAAAAAAGCGAATTAAAATTTCACACGTTTTATGCGGCTTTCTAAGCCTTTTACCCACAAATGCAAAAGTGGGTAAAAAATTTTATTTCCAAAATATTGACCGTTGGTCATTTTTTGTGGTATACCAAATATAGCAGAAAAATGACCGTTGGTCAATTTTATGTTTTAACATTTTTTTAGCCTTTTGCTCATATAGTAAGGGGCTGAATTCATATTTAAAAGAGGAGGAAATGTTATGAATAAGCTTTCACATCTTATTGTAAAGCTGAGATTTGTGATCCTGATCGTTGCGTTTGCACTTTTGGTGCCGTCAGCAATCGGGTACTTTAACACCAGGGTCAATTACGATATCCTGACATATCTGCCAGGGGATATTGAGACCATGCAGGGGCAGGACATTCTGCTTGACCAGTTTGGAACTGGCTCTTTTGTCCTGTATGTGGCAGAAGGCATGGAGGAGAAGGATGTTGCAACCCTCAAATCCAATATTGAAAAAGTAGATCATGTGGCAGATGTTCTCTGGTATGACTCAGTTATGGACCTGTCAGTTCCTATGGAAATGCTTCCTGAGGACGTAGAGAAGGCCTTTAATTCAGGCGATGCTACAATGATGTTCATCGTATTCGACGAAGGTACATCATCAGATGGAACCATGCAGGCAATCGAGGACATCAGAAAGATTTCCAATAAGCAGTGCTTTATGAGCGGCATGAGCGCCATTGTTACAGATACCAAGAATATGGCAGAAAAAGAGACTCCTATCTACGTAGGAATCGCCGTACTTCTGGCTGTTATAGTTCTTTCACTTACAATGGACTCCTACCTGATCCCATTATTCTTCCTTCTTAGTATAGGAATGGCAATTGTTTACAACATGGGAAGCAATGTTTTCAAGGGAGAAATTTCTTTTATCACCCAGTCCCTTTCAGCGGTACTGCAGCTGGGCGTAACTCTTGACTATTCAATATTCCTCTGGCACAGCTACCAGGAGGAACTTAGCAAGAACGATGACAAGATGGATGCTATGGCAAATGCAATTTCAGCAACCTTTACATCAGTAATTGGAAGCTCCATCACAACAATCGCAGGTTTCGTGGCACTTTGCTTTATGAGCTTTACACTGGGACTTGACCTGGGCGTTGTAATGGCTAAGGGCGTTGTATTCGGCGTTATCGGATGCGTTACAATCCTTCCTAGCATGATCCTTGTATTTGATAACCTTATTGAAAAGACCAAACATAAACCACTAATGCCTGAGTTCGTTAAGATTCCTAAGTTCGTATCCAAGCACTATCTGGCATTCTTCCTTATTTTCCTGGCTCTTTTGACACCAGCAATTTACGGAAATAACCATACAAGCGTATACTACGATCTTACTCAGACACTTCCAGATACCCTTGAAAGCGTGCAGGGCGCCAACGAGGTAGATGAGAAGTTTGAGATGAATTCAGCATATATGCTCCTTGTGGACAAGAATCTGGACAGCGCATCAATGAACCAGATGTTAAAAGAGATAAAGGAAACCGACGGTATTATCTCAGTTCTCAGCGCAGATTCTCTTATAGGACCTTCTATTCCAAGAGAGTTTATTCCAGAAGATGCCCTCTCAAAGCTTGAGAGTGACCAGTGGAAGATGGTTCTTTTGACAACAGATTATAAGATTGCTTCTGATGAGATCAACAATCAGATAACAACTATAGATAGAATCGTTAAATCCTACGACCCTACAGCAATGGTAGTAGGTGAGGCGCCTTGTACCAAGGACCTTATCAATATCACAAACCATGATTTCCAGGTAGTTAACATGGTTTCAATTGGACTTGTTTTCCTGATCATCGCGTTTGTACTTAAATCAGTATCACTGCCATTTATCCTGGTTGCTGTAATCGAGTTTGCAATCTTTGTAAACATGGGATTGCCGTACTACACTCATACTACAATTCCTTTCATTTCATCTGTAGTAATCGGCACAATCCAGCTGGGCGCAACAGTTGACTATGCAATCCTTATGACTACCAGATATTTAGGTGAAAGAAATAACGGCCACGACAAGAAAGAGGCAACACTTATAGCTCTTTCAACCAGCATGAAGTCAGTAATTGTCAGTGCGCTTAGTTTCTTTGCTGCAACCTTCGGTGTAGGACTTATCTCAAGTATCGATATGATCGGTTCACTTTGTAACCTTATGGCCAGAGGCGCTATAGTCAGCATGTTTACAGTAATTCTGGTGCTTCCGGCAATGTATATGATTTTTGATGGTTTGATTGTAAGAACAACCTTTGGTATGAACAAAGATGCGATAAAGCCTCATCCACATGATGGCGGACATCACATCCTTCATTTCCACAAGGCAGCTTAAAGGAAAATAATAAATATGCCCACTGCGGCGGGCGGAAAAGAGGAGAGTTATGGTAAGAAAGAATCTTTTAAGATCAGTTTCAGTAATTATGGCTTGCATGATGGCAGTTCTGACTGTGGCATGCGGATCAAATACAGCAACTACAGAAAATGGACAGGCTACAGCAGTAGTAGAAACAGCTCAGGAACAGCAGCTAGAAAAGAGCCTTGCAAATAGTGCATCAGCGCTAGGCGCTATCGGGGAAGCAGGCAAGGTTGAGACAGTTTATGTCACAGCAGATGCAAACGGCGCAGTCAACGACGTTATCGTAAGTGAATGGCTCAAGAACGCTGAGCAGAGCGCAGAATTGTCAGACACTACAGAGCTTCACGATATTGTAAATGTTAAGGGCTCAGAGACATTTACTGAGAACGGCGACGGAACAGTTACATGGGACGCTGAAGGATCAGATATCTACTATCAGGGAACTACAGACAAGGAACTTCCTGTAGACATGAAGATCACATACACTCTTGATGGAAAAGAGATTTCTCCATCAGAGCTTGCAGGCAAGAGCGGTAAAGTTACAATCCGCTTCGAGTATGAGAATAAGTCCAAGCAGACAGTAAACGTAGATGGCAAGGACATTGAAGTCTATACACCATTTGCAATGGTTTCTGGAATGATGCTTGATTCTGACAAGTTCTCAAACGTTGAGATTTCAAATGGTAAGGTTATTTCAGAAGGAAACAACTACATTGTTATGGGTGTTGCCCTTCCAGGACTTAAGGAGAGTCTTGATATCTCAGATGAAAAGTGGGATGAACTTGAAGATTCAGAAGAAATCAAAGGTAAGCTCTCAAACTCTTTTGAAATCACAGCAGATACAACAGACTTCGAACTTGGCATGACAATCACAATGGCAAGCTCCGATATCCTTTCAGACTTCGGCGCCATGGACATGGCTGATTCAAGTAAGATTGACGATCTCAAAGACGATATGGGAGAACTTAATGATGGTTCAACCAAACTCGTAGAGGGCGCTGGCACTCTTAAGGATGGCACAGGCAAGCTCGCTGAAGGATCCAAGGAACTTAAGGACGGCACAGGAAAACTCTATGACGGCACAAAAGAGCTCAAGGATGGCACAACAAAGCTCTCTGATGGCACAGGCAAACTTGCAACCGGAGCAGGCCAGCTCTCTGACGGCGCCGGCACTCTTGCAAACGGCACAGGCACATTAAAGGACGGCACAGGTAAACTTGCAGACGGCTCCAAGACCCTCACAGATGGCGTTTCTTCTTATACAAGCGGCGTAAGCCAGGTAAATGCAGGAGCAACAATGCTCTCAAATGGAACAGAAACTCTTGTAACTGGTACCGGCAAGGTTTCTGCTGGCGCTGCTAAGCTTCAGGCTGGAGCAGGTCAGTTGGCTGCAGGAACTGAAGAACTGAATACTGGGGTTAGCCAGTTATCACAGCTTTCAAGTGCTCTTGATATGATTTCTGCAAAGAAAACTGCTCTGGAGGCCAAGCAGACAGAACTTAATACTACCGTTGAAGGTCTCAATGCAGTTGAAGGATTTTTGACTACACCTGGTGTGCCTTGTCCAGATGCGCTTGTATCAACGCTTAATCAATTGTCAGGTGGAAAGATACAAAGCGCAGAGGACGCAGTACGTGTAAGAGATGCAGGACTTGCTGCACTTGCTGGGCAGCAAAGTGGTGAAATTCATCAGGAACCTGCAGGTGCTGAAAATGCTGAGAATGAGGTTGTTTCAGGAGAAATTTCAAATCCTGATTCAAAGTCTTCTACAGAAAATGTAGTAGATACTTCAGCAGCATCAGGTGCGGCTACTTCTGGAACAACTGAAAGTACACCTTCTAATGCACCAGCTGAGAACAGGGAAGAGACATCTGGGCAGCAAGGCGCAGCACCAGCAGACGCAGCAGGTTCACCAGCTGCTGCGGCAGAATCTACAACAGCTGCAACTACAGCAGCAACAGCTGTGAATAATGCTAGTGCATCAGTTGAAATAAAGGATGAGGCAACTCCAAAAGCTGATTCTCCAGCTTCAGATACGGGGTCTGATGAGAAAATATATTCTCAGAAAGATGTAGATGCTATGGTTGAGCAGCTTGTACAGAAGCAGCTTGAAGAAGCTGTTAAAAAATATGTATCAAGCGATGAATACAAGGCAGCTGCTGCAGCTCAGATGGAGGAAACTGTAAAGGATGAAGTTACAAAGAGAGTTCAGCAGGAGGTGGCAAGCAGAGTTGGTGATATCAGTGCATATTCAGCTACACTTGCTGCTACAAAGGCAACAAAGAGCGCAGTTTCAGAAACACTTACATTTGTAGATGAAACTCTTGCTTCATTTGATGCATTTGTTACTGATCAGGAAAAAGCAGCTGGCGTTACTTTTGACATAAAGATGATGCTTACAAAGCAGAAACTTATTGACCTTCAGGGCGGTGTAGCTACATTAAATGCTGGAGCTCAGGAACTTAGTACAGGTGCTACACAGCTTAAGGCTGGTATCGATGGATATAATATGCCTGACGGCACACATGTAACTGGTCTTTCAGAAGGTGTAGCACAGGTTAATGCAGGTGCTAAACAGATCAAGGCTGGAACAGATCAGCTTGTAGCCAATAACGACAAGCTTAACGGCGGCGCTAAGCAGGTTAGCGATGGCGCAGCACAGCTTGATTCTGGTGCAGCACAGCTCAAGGATGGTGCTGATAAGCTTGCAACAGGTGCCAAGGATCTTAAGAGTGGCGCTGATGAGCTCAACACTGGTGCCGGAACACTTGATAATGGTGCTACAGAACTTATGAATGGTGCTAAGGATCTTAATGACGGTGCTGGTAAACTTGACGAAGGTATCGGAAAGGTTGATGATGGCGTTCAGGAACTTCTTGATGGTATCACAAAGCTTGATCAGGAAGGTATAAAGAAGCTTTACGAAGCATTTGATGGAGACCTTACAGATTTCGTTGACAAGCTCACAGCTATTAAGGAAGCAGGCACTGAATATACATCCTTTGCTGGAGCAAGTGACGAAGAGGATTGCAGCGTTAAATTCATCATTAGAACAGCAGGCGTAAAGGCTGAAGACATCTGATGTTTTGAATCAAAATTTGTGTCCACTTGTGAAACTAAATTGTGCACAAGTGGACACATTTTTTTCACAGATTATTGTGATTTTTTCCATTGCATTCCTTCGATTAATCGGTTACGATGTTAAGCGCTAGCGTGAATTAAAAGTAGTTTTTATATACGTAGTACCGATTATTACTAGATGAGTGGGACAGCATGTTCGTGGGACTGCTTATAACTAGAAGTGTTGGATAGTATGATCATTTTACTTATTCTGATCAGATAAGATTGGCAGTATGCTTCATAATACCAACTTGATAACTAGTTTGGCAGCTCGGCACGGTAGGAGGCAATAATATGGGAGAATACAAACTGGTCTTTGATAGACTTATGGATCAATTATATAATCACCCTGAGGAGATGCGAGAGAAACTTCTTGCTAAATATGATTACTCAAGCGATACTCATGAGGAGAGACGTCCTCAGACAGCAATCGAAATGCTCCGCAGTATGAGATGATTGTAAGTTGAGTTTCAGATATTGTACATAAGGATTTAGAGAACAATAGAATATAAGAATATTTGAAGAATACAAATTTAGAAGCTGTTAGAAATAATAGCATTAGAAATAATAGTGAATAAAGAATAACTAAAATAATAAATGATTGAGAGCGTAAGGTCTTGTTAGAATAAGAACCTTATGCTCTTTTTATTTGCTATTGGTATTACGTAGTACTACGCGGGTAATACCTTTATACAAGAATTCCTCGCTATTGTTATTACCTAGCGCCAGTGGGAGTAATACCAAAGTAAGATAGCCTAAGTAAGTGATGCAAGAATAATAAAAGAGTAAAATATGCATCACAGAAGCCTAATCCAGTGATGCAAGAATAATAAAAGAGTAAAATATGCATCACAGAAGCTTAAGTAAGTGATGCAAACAAAAGAAAATTTGCATTTATGCATGACAAGTCGCAAGACAAATCATGCAGGAAAAGAAAAAGAGTAGATTGTACATCACAGAAGAGTAGACAAGTGATGTAAACAAAAGAAAACTTGCATTTATGCATGACAAGCCGCAAGACAAATCATGCAAGAAAAGAAAAAGAGTAGATTATGCATCACAGAAGCATAGGCAAGTGATGCAAACAAAAGAAAACTTGCATTTATGCATGACAAGCCGCAAGACAAATCATGCAAAAAAAGAAAAAGAGTAGATTATGCATCACAGAAGCCTAAGTAATTGATGCAAACAAAAGAAAATTTGCATTTATGCATGACAAGTCGCAAGACAAATCATGCAGGAAAAGAAAAAGAGTAGATTATGCATCACAGTAGCCATATTAAACCCATGCCAGCATAGAAAAAGGCTGCCACAATAATCTCTATAATATAATTCACAACCCAATTTATTCCTTAGAAGCTTCCTTAAGTGCAGCTACGATCTCAGCCTCTGTTGTAAGGCTCATAACCTTATCTGCAAGCTCATCAGCTTCAGCCTTGCTCCACTTGGAGATGATACAGCGGGCAGTGAGCACCAGAACAGGGTTAACACTGAACTCTGTAAGTCCAAATGAAATAAGAAGAGGAATCATAAGCGGATCAGCTGCGGCTTCTCCGCACATTCCGACAGGAATGCCTTCCTTGCGGCCGCATTCAATGATGTGCTTGATGCTACGAAGGACTGATGGCTGGAATGTAGAATAAAGATAAGCTACATCAGCATTTCCTCTGTCTACGCTCATAGTGTACTGAGTAAGGTCATTTGTTCCAATTGAGAAGAAATCAGCCTCCTTAGCAAGAATATCAGCTATAAGTGAGGCAGCAGGTGTCTCAATCATACAGCCAACTTCAATATCTTTGTCATAGGCGATACCATTTGCATCGAAGTCCTTTTTAATATCAGCAATCATCTCTTTTACTGCGCGGAGCTCGTCTACGCAGGTAACAAGAGGAAGCATGATCTTCACCTTACCAAAGGCGCTGGCTCTAACAATTGCCCTGAGCTGCAAATTATAGCTATCCTTGTTGCCAAGGCAGTATCTGACAGCTCTGTAGCCCAGGAAGGGATTTTCTTCCTTCTTGATGTTAAGGTAAGGAATATCCTTGTCGCCGCCAACATCAAGAGTTCTGATAATAACAGGCTTGCCACCCATGGTCTGGGCAGCCTCCTTGTAAGCTGCAAACTGTTCTTCCTCAGATGGCTGATGATTGGAATCCATAAACAGGAATTCTGAACGGAAAAGACCTATGCCTTCGCCGTCACACTCAAGAGCCTTTTTAGCATCCTTGGGTGTACCAATATTGCAGAACAGTTCAACACTGTTGCCATCAGCTGTAAGCGTTTCTTTGCCAAGGAATCCCTTAAGCTCAGACTGTTTGCGGATGAAATCTTCTCGCTTGATTATATACTGGGATAAAACATCTCCCTCAGGATTGATGTATACAATACCCTCAGTTCCATCAATAATAGCTGTATCCTTGTCCTTAACAAGACTTGTGATATCAGGAACAGATAAAACAGCAGGAATCTCAAGGGCTCTTGCAAGAATAGCAGAGTGGGAAGTCTTGCCTCCAACCTCTGTGATGATACCAGATACATTGTCTTTGTTGATCTGGGAAGTCATAGAAGGAGTAAGATCCTTGCAGGCCAGAACTGTACCCTTTGGCACCTTGCTGATATCAATATCCTTGATACCAAGAAGAAGCTTTAAAAGGCTGACCTTGATATCGCTGATATCAGAAGCACGCTGCTTCATCATCTCGTCATCCATCTGTGAGAACATGCCTATGAACATATCACAGACAGCCTCAACAGCCGCTTCAGCGCACTGACCGGCATCGATCATCTTGAGCATTTCGCCTGACATTGAAGGGTCTGACGCCATTACCAGATGACCTTCGAGAATTTCTGCTTCCTTGGGGCCAATCCTTTTTCTGATATCCTCAGCCATGGCAGTTGTTTCAGCCTTGAACTCCTCCAGCGCCTTATTGAATCGCTCCTTCTCAGCAGCTGTGTCCTCTATTTTCTTCTTTTCAAAGCTAAGGTCATGTTCCTTTATGACACAAACGCTACCAATTCCTATGCCACGTGATGCTGCAATTCCTTTGTGCATTTTCTTCCTCCATATCTTATTTCTTGTCTAAAATGTGCTGAACTGTTTATTTACCATTAGACGCTGTTAGCAGTCTATTGTCACCTAATAAGTCGACTCTATTACTTGCCTAAATTGACATCTGTTGTGTTGTTGTCAGATGAATCTGGCGTTAATTGATAAATCTAACCAGGCAATATGTAATGGCATATGTTAGAACTTTGCCGTTTACAATAGAAGGTTACGCCATATATGAGGAATGACTGCAAGTGGTATATGTATGGATCGATTTTAGTGCTATGTAGCAAAGACCAAATAATCTCAAGTGCCTGTGCACGCAGAGATTATTTCTCTGGGCTTTGCGAAATGCTTAGCACTATGAGAGACATACATATACCACTGCAGTCATTTCCGGACTACCGGGTAGCCATTCACACACTACCGGGTAGCCATTATCAACTCGACTGAAGCTCAGTCACCAAGTCCGCTCTCAACAAGCTCAACAGCCTTCTTGAGGGCATCTGCTTCGTCAGGACCATCGCATACGATCTCGATTTCAGAGCCGCACTTGATGCAAGCGCTCATGAGCATCATAACGCTCTTAGCATCAAAACTTGTTCCGTTGAAAACAACCTTTACATCGCTTGCAAAAGGAGTCACTGTCTGGCAAAAGAGACTTGCTGGACGCATGTGCATTCCCTGTTCGTTAGTTACTGTGATTTTCTGTGATACCATAATTTCTTTTCCTCTCTAGTAAAGCACCAATTTCCCAGAAGGCATGATAGCCCTCTGGGAATGGTTTTTATAATTTATTTGTTAACTGGCTTTTTAATAAGACCAAGCATAACAGCAGTGATAAATGATCCAATCAGCCATGCAAGGATGTAAAGTGGCCATTTGCCTACGGTTGCGAATACGAATACTCCGCCGTGAGGAGCCATAAGTGTGCATCCAAAGATTGCTGAAAGAAGACCGGCAATACCTGAACCTACAAGAGTACATGGAATTACATGTGCAGGATCGGCTGCTGCAAATGGGATAGCGCCCTCAGTTATGAATGAACTTCCCATTACGATATTTGTGATCCAGGTCTCCCTCTCGGATTCTGTGAACTTGGAAGGGAAGAGTTTACATGCGATAGCGATACCAACTGGAGGAACCATACCACCTACCATGATGGATGCCATTGCGATGTAGCAGGCAACTACTGCAGGGTCAGAAGATTCTGCACCCTTTTCCATGAGTACCTGTGCTGTTCCCAGCATACCTGTTCCAAATACATAAGCTGCCTTGTTGATAGGGCCGCCCATATCTATAGCCATCATTGCGCCCAGGATAAGTCCCAGAACTGCAATGAGATTAGCTGCCTGAAGAGCTGTAAGCATTGCGCTAAGTCCAACATTGATAAGACCAATGATTGGGTTAAGGATAAAGCTCATCAAAACGCCGATGATAAATACGCCGCAAAGTGGATAAATAAGTACTGGCTTGATTCCTTCAAGTGACTTAGGGAATCCTGCTGTCAACTTCTTGAGAACGAGAATTATTCCGCCTGCAAGGAAGCCAGCTGCGATACCGCCAAGGAAACCTGATACTGTAGCACCGTTATTTGTAAATGCGAAATTACCAATAAATGTGTTAAATCCATCAAGTGGAGCACCTTCGCCCATAAGCCTTGTAACCCAAGGGAATGCTGGAGCATCACCTGAGAAAAGAGCTGCATTACCGCTGGAAGCCAGCATACCACCTACAAAACCAACTGCAAGACCAGGTCTGTCAGCGATTGAGTATGCAATGTATCCAGCAAGTACAGGAACCATAAGACCCATTGCAAGGCCGCCAACATATTTAAGGAAAGATGAAAGTGGAAGCATGTTACCGAAGTTACCACCACCAGTTGCACCATATCCTGCGATTGTATCAACAAGGAATGCAAGCGCGATCAGGATACCACCGCCGATAACGAATGGAAGCATGTGTGAAACGCCATTCATAAGGTGCTTGTAGAACTTTCTTCCAATTGTTTCATCAGCAGCAGAGCTCATAGAAGCTGATTTTGTTCCAGTAAAGTGATATACCTCAAGCTTTTCTTCACTGGCCTTCTTGATAAGACCTTCTGGATTGTGGATAGCTTCCTTGGTAGAAGTAATGATAACTTCCTTACCATCGAATCTCTCCATATCTATATTCTTGTCGCAGGCAATAATGATCGCATCAGCTGCAGCAATTTCGTCAGCAGTGAGAACATCCTTGGCACCTGCAGATCCGTCTTTTTCTACCTTGATTGAAAGGCCCATCTCTTTAGCCTTGAGCTCAAGAGCTTCTGCAGCCATGAATGTATGAGCGATACCTGTAGGGCAGGCTGTTACACCTAAAAGCTTTTTGTTTGAAGGAGCCTTAGCTGGAGCAGCAGCAGCTTTCTTTTCTGCTTCTTCCTTGTCCTTCTCAGCTTCCTTAGCATCGATTATTGAAAGGAACTCATCTGGAGTATTAGCCTCGATAAGCTTTTTAGCAAAAGAGCTGTCCATAAGAAGCGTCATAAGTTTGGACAGAACTTCAAGATGTGTGTCAGCAGCAGTATCAGGAGCTGCAATCATGAAGAACAGTTTGCTAGGATTTCCATCGAGGGACTTATAGTCGATACCCTCTGGAATAGTGATAGCTGTAACACCAGCCTTGGCTACTGCAAATGACTTACCGTGTGGAACTGCGATTCCCATGCCAATTGCTGTTGAGCCCTTTTCCTCTCTTGCAAGGATTGCCTTTTTGAAAGCAGAAACATTGTTTAAGTTTCCAACCTTTTCATGCAACTCAATGAGCGCATCAATAGCAGCATTCTGATCAGCAGCGCTGACTTTCAGATTGATGCCATCTTTTTTGAGTAAATCTGTTATTTTCATAGTCCCTCCTTTGTTGGTTATCCCAATTTATACCTTCTTTTTATAGCTATATATAAAGAGTAATCATCTACTCAATTATATTTGTGTTCACAGCTTGGCGTAGAGCTCTCTGATAGCTTCGCCAGTTGCAAGATCATCGGAAAAAGCAGTGGCACTTCCTGCAGCTGTTCCCATCTTGAGAGCCTGACTGTAATCGTGATTCTCAAGGAAACCTGCAACAAAGCCAGCAACCATTGAATCGCCTGCGCCAACTGAGTTTCTGACCTGCCCCTTTGGAACGCCAACTCTGTGCTTCTCACCAGTTTCTGTAATGAGCATTGCTCCGTCACCAGCCATGGAAATAAGAACATTTCTGGCACCCATCTCCTGGAGCTTCTTGGCATGAACTTCAATCTCATCGTCAGTTTTTAAAACTGTATCAAACATCTCTCCAAGCTCATGATTATTGGGCTTTATAAGGAATGGATGATACTTAAGAACGTTCTTTAAAAGATCCTTGGTAGCATCTACAACAACATCAATCTTCTTGTCAGAGAGCTTAGCAAGAATCTTCTCATATACATCACTTGGAAGAGAACTTGGAATGCTGCCTGCAAGGATCAGGATGTCTCCGTCCTTAAGAGCGTCAAGCTGCCCAAAAAGTTCATCCTGCGCACTCTGTGGAATCTTGGGACCCTGAGCATTTATCTCTGTCTCAGCTGCGCCCTTTATCTTGACGTTGATTCTTGAGATTCCCTCAGGAAGCTCGATGAAATTAGCCTTGATGCCTTTTCTCTCAACATCAGCAGCGATGGCCTTTCCAGTAAAACCAGCTACAAAGCCAAGAGCAGTGTTATCAAGCCCAAGGTTCTTTAATATTGTTGAAACATTGATGCCCTTGCCGCCAAAGTAGCATTCCTCGGAATCAGACCTGTTGGTCATTCCTGGAAGGAGCTCTGAGCCCATCCTTACAACATAGTCAATTGCTGGATTAAAGGTAATAGTGTAGATCATAGTTTCTCTCCATCATTTACATTTTTTATGATTGTTTTACTGCTGTAGTTCTTATTAGGCTCTTTGTCTGTGATGATGCAGCAGTTAGGTATCTCTGCAAAGGTTACGGAGCTTACCTTGCCAAATTTGGTATGGTCCGCCAGTATGTAGGAAACGTAGGCGTGCTTGACAGCTTCCTGTTTGACAAGGGCTTCATCCACATCAGGAGTAGTGTAGCCTGCGTGAAGTGAGATCCCGTTTGTTCCCATGAAAGCCTTGGTAAAGTGGTATTTACTGATGCCTTCGATACAGTCAGGACCGATTATGGCCTCGGTTGTAGGCTTGCATCTGCCGCCAATTATCATGGTGCTAAGGCCCTTTTCCAAAAGCTTCTTGGCATGAACAATGCCGTTTGTGATGTATTTGGCCTTGGTATTGGTGATATATTTGATCATTTCCAGAGTAGTGGTACCTGAGTCGATATAAACAAAGTCGTCATCATTAATTAATGAAGCAGCATATTTGCTGATTGCTTCCTTCTCCTGTGTGTTGAGCACAGCCTTGGCTGAAACTGTGGGCTCAGTAGTGTTCACATCCTGATCGATTATGGATGTTGCGCCGCCAAAGACCTTAACAATCTTCTTGTCGTCATGAAGAGCAGTAAGATCTCTTCTGATGGTAGCTGCGGAGGCATCAAACTCCTCCATAAGCTCAGCCACTGTTACAACATTTCTTTCATTTATAAGTGCAACAATTAAATCCCGTCTTTCCTGAGTAAGCATATTGTTCCCCTCTGATCATTATGAATATATATGGAAAAAAAGATTGTGATGACCACGTATATAATTTGAACTCTAATTGCATGATAACATCATACACAATCATTATCAATCAAAAATAATCACAATTAATCACTTATAATATTATTAAATAATCACAAAAATTCACTAAAATCACTCAAAACACTCACAAACGCTCACGCCACTCACGAAGATGCTCACCAAATGATTGTCAGAAAAATAAGACTTACACCCAAGGAAAGTATTAAAAAACAATAAAGCTTTATCTATATAGCGTAAAAAATATTTACAAAAAGTGCCTTGGAAAGTTAAAATAAGATTAGAATTTTTCTACAGTTAAGCCGCAGGAGGTACTGATTTTGGAAGAATTAAATTTAACTCAGGAACAGATTGATATCATAGGTGAGATTGCAAATATCAGCATGGGTAATTCTGCCACGACGCTTAGCATGATGGTGAACAGAAAAGTTGATATCACAACTCCTAATGTAAAGCTGATCAAAAGAAGCGAAGCTCTCGATGATTATGAGAAAACCTGTATTTTTGTGCAGATCCATTACGTCAAGGGCCTTGAAGGAAACAACGTGCTTGTGTTAAAAGAGAATGACGTAAAAGTCATGACAGATCTTATGATGGGCGGTGATGGCACCAATACTTCCGGAGAAATCACAGAACTTCATCTTTCTGCAGCTTCAGAAGCTATGAACCAGATGATGGGCACCAGCGAAACATCTCTATCTTCTATGCTTGGAATAGCTACAGATATCAGTACTCCTATTGTTAATCAGATTGATGTTGAGAGTATAAAAGTATTCGAAAAAATGTTTGATACTACTTACGATAAATTTGTTAAAATAGCATTTAGGATGACAATCGCAGATCTAATTGATTCGGTTATGGTCCAGCTCTATCCTGTGCAGTTTGCGCTGGATATGTGCGAAAAATTCATGAATAAAGGAAAATAATACTTACAGATGAACAAACAGGAAACACTGGAGATCAAAAAGCAGTTCACTCCCGACAGGTGCACAATTGATCACATCTGCGGCTGCTATGTAGATCATGACAAGAACAAATTATTTACTTTCAGAAAGGCTTTCGGACAGCTTCCGGAAGAAGAGATGTTCAAGTATCTGGACATCTTCCAGCACACTTTATCAGGTACATTTGGAAAGAATCTTATCAGTCTTGAGTTCCCACTTGACCAAGAACAGCCCGGAGGTACTCAGGACTTTCTTTTGACTCTTCGTAATTCACAGCTCAAGGACGACGAGCTTGTGGATGAGTGCTACGACAAGATCATTGCCAATTATATCAACGGAGAAAATTACTATATCATTCTCGTTCACGCTGTCTATGACATTCCCGGCGTAACATCGGACGGTATCGAGATG
>JAEEGL017405908.1_pt1 | contig 17495 bp, 20 predicted proteins | sample 9134231 | NCBI WGS metagenome assembly JAEEGL01 (sample SAMN16246548, study PRJNA631951) | gut metagenome | biome: gut microbiome; feature: rumen; material: fiber-attached | host: Bos | place: Iran: Karaj | collected 2018-10 | reverse complement strand
GGGAGTTGATCCAAATGAATGAAAATAAAACCAATATAAATTGGTTGATATTGATTTAGTCTAGCCATTCGTGAAACTCCTATAAAATAAGGAAAAACTAAGTGTTTAGTAATTATATTTTTTAATAAATAATTACTAAAAAGTATAAAAAATATATAAAAAAGTACCAAAAATAGCATAGTATTTGATACTTGGTATTGACGGTTAAACTTTTTGAAAAGAGGTGAAATATATGATAGATCTTGGTACAAAAACATTGGAGACTGAAAGATTAATATTAAGAAGATTTGAATCAGATGATATTGAAGAATTATTTTATAATGGATATATAACTGATGAAGTTATGGCTGAAAATTTAAGTTGGAGTCCTTGCAAAACAATTGATGAACAAGCAAAAATAATTAATAGTTGGATAGAACAATATGAAAAAAAAGATTTCTATAAATGGTTAATTGAAACTAAAGATACTCATGAACTAATTGGTGGTATTGATGTATGTAATTTATATAAAAGAAAAAATTATGGAGAAATAGGTTATTGTATTTGGTCAAAGTATTGGAACAAAGGATATGCAACTGAAGCAATAAGAAGAGTTATTGAATATTTACTTATAGATTGTGATTTTCATTTAGTTGAAGCTCATCATGCTGGATATAATCCTGCGAGTGGAAGAGTAATGGAAAAAGCTGGTATGAAAAAAGATGGTGAATTAAGAGAAAGAAGATTGGATAAAAAAACAGGAGTATATACCCCACAAATATATTATTCAATCTTAAAAAATGAATTGTAGTAAAGGAGTTGATCCAAATGAATGATAATAAAACTAATATAAACTGGTATCCAGGTCATATGGCAAAGACAAAAAGACTAGTTAAGGAACAATTAGATTTAATAGATATTGTTTATGAAGTAATCGATGCTAGAATGCCATATTCATCTAAGATCAAAGATATTGATGAAATAATAAAAAATAAGCCGCGTGTTTTAGTAATGACTAAATATGATTTATGCGATAAAGTAGAAACAGCTAAGTGGATAAAATATTATGAAGAAAAAGGTTATAAAGTTGTTCCTTTAGATTTAGAAACTAATTGTAATTTAAAACCTCTATATCGTGTAACAGATGAATTAATGGTATCTATAAATGAAAAAAGAGAGAATAAAGGTATGCTTAAGAAAGCTGCTAGAGTATTAATAATTGGTATACCTAACGTTGGTAAATCAACATTATTGAATAGATTAGTAGGTAAGAAAGCTGTTGAAACAGGTAATAAACCAGGTGTTACCAAGAATTTAAATTGGATAAGAATTAATGAAAAAATTGAATTATTGGATACACCAGGTATTTTATGGCCTAAATTAGATGAAGAAAGAGTAGCTTTCAATCTAGCTAGTCTATCTGCTATAAAAGAAGAAATACTTCCTTTATACAATGTTTGTGAATATATTTTAAATACATTATATGAATACTATCCTAAACAATTAGAAGATAGATATGGTATTAAAGAAATAGCTGAAGATATCGCTGATACAATGGACATTATAGGTAAAAAAAGAGGATGCCTAGTTAAAGGTGGATTAGTTGATTACGATAAAGTAATAACAGTTATCATGAATGATATTAAGTCATATTTTAAAAATATAACTTTTGATAGGGTGGATAATAATGATTAATTCGTTAGTTTTAGCCTATTTAGGTGATGCGGTATATGAAATATACATAAGAGAATATCTAATAAATAAAGGTATTAATAAAGTAAATAATCTACAAAAAGAAGCTATAAAATATGTAAGTGCGAAAGGTCAATGTAAGTTTGTAACTAAAATGTTAGAAGATAATTTTTTGACAGAAGAGGAAAAACAAGTATTTTTAAGAGCTAGAAATTATAAATCAAATAGCCATCCTAAAAATACTGATATTTTAACTTATAAACATGCAACAGGTTTTGAAGCTGTTATCGGTTACTTAAAATTAAATAACAAAGAAGAAAGAATTCGTGATATAATAAATTACTGTATAGAAGGTGATTAGGTATGTACGTATATGGCAAAAATGTAGCTAAAGATATTAAAGATATCGAGAAAGCTTATGTTTTAAAGAATTTTAAGGATAGAGAATTATTAAATTCATTAAAATGTCCAATCGAGTATGTTGATAAAGAAAGATTAGATCGTATGGTTGATGGCTTACATCAAGGTATTGTCTTAAAAATTAAAGATTATAAGTATTATGATATAAGTGAATTAAATAGTGATGTTATAGTTATTTTAGATCATTTAGAAGATCCTCATAATTTTGGGGCTATTATAAGAACATGTGAAGCAGCTGGTATTACCGATATTGTTATACCTAAAGATAGATCAGTTGATGTTAATGGAACAGTTATGAAAACAAGTGTTGGATGCTTAGATAGAGTTAAAATAGCTAGTGTTACAAATGTTGTAAATACGATTGATTATTTAAAGGAAAATGGTTATTGGATCATTGGTACAGATATGAATGGTACTGATTATAAAGAGATAGATTATAGTGGAAAAGTAGCTATCGTTATTGGTAATGAGGGTAGTGGTATGTCTAGATTAGTTAAAGAGTCTTGTGATTTTATAGCCACTATTCCTATGAAAGGGACAGTTAATAGCTTGAATGCATCTGTTGCAGCAGCTATTATTCTATTTGAAATAAGAAGATGAATTACAAGGAATTCAATGATTATGAATTATTAGATCAAATCTACAGTTGTAATGAAGATGCTAACGAATTGTTGATCTATAAGTATAGACCTTTAATTGTTAATTTAGCTAAAAAATACATTCCATATTGCGATGGTGGCGTTGATTTAAATGATTTAGTACAAGAGGGCATGCTTGGTTTGAATGAGGCTATAAAAAGTTTTAGAGAAGACAAGGAAGCTAATTTTGGTACTTATGCAAGATTATGTATTAAAAGAAAACTTATTAGCTTAGTAAAAAGTACAAGAAGTCATAAGAATATTATATTGAATCAATCTGTTTCCTTTGAAGATGATGATGCGAATACAATGGATAAATTTTTAGTTGATAATAGTTTTGAACCTAGTTTAATGTTAGAAGAGATAGATAATCAAGAAAATTTATTGAATAAATTAAATGAAAAATTAACTGATTTTGAGTGCAATGTTTTTGAATTAAAAAAAGAGGGCTTTGAATATAAAGAAATAGCCGATATTTTAGACAGGGATCCTAAAGCTATTGATAATGCTATACAACGTATCAAACTAAAGTTGAAAGCAATAATGAAAGACTAGTTTAGTCTTTTTTTGATTACTAAAATATGATGAATAGTTACATAAAAAATATTAATGCTATCGGCTATAACCAAGCTCCATATTTTAAAGTTACATAAGCATAATATAATTAATAAAATTGTTTTTACAATAATACCACCTAAGGTTCCGTACATGGCTTCTTTAGATAGTTTAAGTCCTTGCAAAGCACTAGTTAGAGGTGATTGAATATAATGCATTAAACATATAGGCGCTAAAAATCTAAGATAGTTTATACCACTTGTTGTATCGTACAATAGTTGTAAAGGCAACTGTGGTATTACTGTAAATATAATAGTGCAAGGAATTCCTATCAATAGTGAAAAGAAAATAGCTTGTTTTATTCTTTTTAAAACCATTTCGTTATCGTTTTTGCTATAGTAATTACTTACATCTGGTAATAGTGCTTGTGAAATAGCATTAGTAAAAAAAGATGGCAGTAGTATGACAGGTAGAACATAGCCATTTAAAATACCATATTCATTAATTATAAAGTCACTCGTATTACCGGCTTTATATAAAAAATATGTTAAGATAATCGGCTCTAAAAATAGCCCTATACATCCTATCAATCTTGCAAAGGTTGTTGGTACACTTATGTGCATAATATCTTTTACATATATGACATCAGAACTATATATTTTAAATTGCTTAGGTATAAATAAAAGTAAGGTCATGATGGATGATAATTCACTAATTATATTTGATATGACTAAAAAGTAAACAGCGGATTCTATACCTTTTGATATATATAGCGGTATGAATAAGATAATAGAGAGCATTCGAATTATGTCTTCAATAATATTCGATATAACATGAGGTAGCATTTTTTGTTTACCAAAAAAGTATCCTCTCAGTATGCTTGATATACTTATGAAAGGTAAGACGAAAGATATAGCTATAATAGCTTTTTGAACCCTTGGTTCATGTAGAAGGTTATAAGCTATAAACTTTGATGATAGTATGATAACTAACATTAAAATGATATCGATTATAATAGTAATAAAAGTAGCTGACAACATTATTTTTTTACTACTTTTTTCTTCGGATACAAGCTTTGATATAGCTGTCGGCATACCGAATGTACATAAGGATATAAAGAGAATAAAGGTTGGGTTAATAAGCATATATAATCCTATACCTTCAGTTCCTATTAATCTTGTTGTTACAACCTTGATAACCATACTTAATATTTTGGTTACAAAGCCGCCTATTATTAGAATAAGCGTTGATTTGATAAATTTATTTTTTTTCATATTTCACCTTTAAATTTTTTTATTTTTCCTATATAATGTTATGTGTATGGGATAAAAAATATTAGGAGGAAATTATGGACGTAGAATTTAATAGTTTACAAGAATTATATAATCGTATAAAACCCGCCTTAATAACAAAACAAAATGAGATGAAAAGGGATGGCTATCCTTACATAAAAATAGAAGATATATGGAATTTTTTCAAAGAGGTAAAATGGAAAAAAGCTACTGATTTAGAATTGTATGATATGGTATCCGATATTTTAAATACCGATAATGGTATTATAGATAATTATTTAAAACAAAAATTGAATTTAGTAAATAGAAGAGTATATTTTGAAGAAGAGTGAGCATAATGATTGAAACATATGAACAATTAGAAGAAAAATTAAAGCAATATCTAAGCGAACAAAAACAATTAGATAAGATTAAAGAAGCTTATGACTTTGCCTTTGAACATCATCAAGGACAAAAACGTATAAGCGGTGAGGATTTTATCGTGCATCCTTTAAATGTCGCTTATATTTTAAGTGAAATAAAAGCTGATTATAGTACTATTTGTGCTGCCTTATTACATGAGATAAATGAGCAATGCAATGTCGAAATAAGTGAAATTGAAGAAATTTTTGGACATGAAATAGCTAAATTAGTTGAAAGTATAACTAAGATTAATCGTATTAGTTTCTCAGGTGATACTGATGCTTTAATATCAAATCAAAGAAAAATATTAGTTGGTTTAACAGAAGATGTTAGAGTAATGTTTTTAAAATTGGCTGATAGACTACATAATATGAGAACTTTGTGGGCTTTAGATGAGAAAACACAAAGAGAAAAAGCTAAAGAAACATTAGATATTTTTACTCCTATAGCGCATCGTTTGGGTATTAATTCTATCAAATCAGAATTAGAAGATTTATCTTTACGTTATTCGAAACCAGATGTTTATTTTCAAATTGTTGAGAAATTAAATAAAAGTAAAGTACAAAGAGATAATTATATTAATAAGATGAAAGAAAGTATTTCATCTATATTAAATGAAAATGGCATTGAACATAAAATAAAGGGTCGTAGTAAAAGTATTTATAGTATCTATAAAAAGCTAGATAAAGGTAAAACATTTGATGAAATATATGATTTCTTAGCTTTAAGAGTTTATGTTGAAACAAAAGAGCAATGTTATCAAGTATTAGGTTTAATTCATTCCAAATTTAAACCTATGCCACATCGTTTTAAAGATTATATAGCTATGCCTAAAACGAATATGTATCAATCATTACATACAACTGTTTTTGGTGTGGATGGTATGGTATATGAAGTTCAAATAAGAACTTATGAGATGGATAAAGTGGCTGAAAATGGTATTGCCTCACATTGGTCTTATAAAGAGGGTAAATCTGACATGCAAAGTCAGATGGAACAAAAATTACAATTTTTTAGAGTATTGATGGAATTAAATAGTAATAATAGTTCTGATCAAGAGTACATTGATATGGTCAAAGAGGATGTTTTAAAAGAAAGTGTTTATGTCTTTACACCAGATGGCGACGTTATCGAATTACCAAAAGGTTCAACGCCTATTGATTTTGCTTATCGTGTGCATTCTAAAGTAGGAGATACGATGATTGGTGCTTTAGTAAACAACAGTATTGTTCCACTTGATTATGAGCTTAAAGACAATGATATTGTTAAGATTAAGACAAATAAATCATCAACGCCAAGCCGTGAATGGATTAATATTGCGCAAACAACGCAAGCTAAGAATAAGATTAAAGCTTTCTTTAATAAAACAATTAAAGATGATTATGCATCTTTAGGAGAAGAAACTTTAAATAATGAATTAAAGAAAAGAAAAATACCATTAGCTAGTTTTTATACACAAGATAATTTAAATAAGATCTTCGCATATTTTAAAATAGCAGAGATAAATGAATTGTATATTAGTATTGGTAATAATAAATTTACGGCAACACAAGTAATAAATGCTTTGTATGAAGAAGAAAAATCTAAAGAGCAAATTGTTTTAGATAGAATTCAAAATAAGACAGTAACTTCACATAATATTAAAAATAATATTTTAGTAGAAGGTATTGATGATATTAAAGTTAATATTGCTTCATGTTGTAGTCCAATATGTGGTGATGATATCATTGGATATATAACAAAAGGTCATGGTATTACAATTCATCGTAGTATATGTCCAAATATCAGTGATTTCAATGAGAGATTCATCGATGTAAGATGGAATCCAAATGTTCAAGAAAAGTATCGTACTAGTTTACTTATAAGAACTATTCAAGATAAAAATATTTTAATGGAGATAATTGCTAAAACATCTAATAGTGATATAACAGTTGAAAGTATTAAAAATATTAGTGAAGATGATAATTATCTTTATGAATTAACTATCTCTGTAGAAAATATAACAAAATTAAATAAGTATATTAATGATTTAACTATGCTTAAAAGAGTTATATCTGTGGAAAGGTTAATTAAATGAGAATACTAGTTCAAAGAGGTATGAATGCAACTGTATCTGTTGATAACAGAATAGTTGGTAAGATTGATAATGGTTTAGTTGCATTAGTAGGCTTTAAAGATGATGATACCATCGAAGATATTAAATATTTAGCTAAAAAATTAGTTAATTTGCGTATCTTTGATGATGAGAATCATATAATGAATAAATCGGTTATAGATATTAATGGAAGTATTTTAAGTATTTCACAATTTACTTTATATGCCGATTGTAAAAAAGGTAATAGACCTAGTTATGTTAAAGCAATGAAAGCTGAATGTGCAAGTTCTATGTATGATATTTTTAATGAAGAATTAAAAAAATATAATATTGATGTTCAGACAGGCATTTTTCAAACAGATATGATGGTTAATTTAACTAATGTTGGACCTGTTACCATTTTATTAGAAAGTGAGTAAAATGAACAAACTAGATTTTAAACTTATAAATATATGTTTAGTGTCGATAATATTTTATTTTATATGTAAGACTTCTAGTTATTGGCTATGGTTTATAAATAGGTGTATTGATATAGTACTACCTATTTTTTTAGGCTTCTTTTTAGCGTATACTTTGAATCCTTTTTTAGAATATCTAGAAAGATATAAAATAAAACGTTTTATGGGTGTAATAATGCTTATTATAATTTTAATAATGGTATTTATAGTTTTATTTTGCTTTTTAGCTTCTACATATAAACAATTTTTAAGTTGTATAACTTATATGATAAGTATTATTAAAAATTTATCATTTGATTCTAGTCTATCTTTAAAATTAATTAAATTTGTTGATAAATCGATTGATCTATTATCTAGTATTGTTATAGTAATAGTTTCATGTTTTTATTTTTTAGTTGATTTTGAAAATATTAAAACTTTTATAAAAAAATATGTTTATAAAAAATCTAAAATAATTTTTAATTATTTAAAAATTATTGATTGTGAATTGTTCAAATATATAAAAGGTTTTTTAACAATTAGTTTAATCAGTTTTATCGAATATACAATTATATATTTATTATTATCTCATCCATATGCTTTATTACTTGGTATACTATCAAGTTTATCTAATTTTATACCTTTTTTTGGCGGTATGATAGTTCAAGTTTTTGCTGTCTTTATAAGTTTAGGGCTTGATCAAACTTTAGGGATAAAAGTCTTAATTTTGACGATTATTTTTGGTTTTATCGACGCTTATCTTATCAACCCGTGGGTATATGGCAAAAGTAATAAAATACATCCTTTAATAACTATTTTATCGGTCTTTATATTTGGTAGTTTATTTGGTTTTGTTGGTATCATAATTTCTTTGCCTGTTTCGATTGTTATCATGACGGGTTTAAAATATTTTCATAAAGACGAATTAAATTAATATATTATTATAGGTGATATATATGCACATTAAAGATATATTGACGTTATTTGATATGGAAGATGAAAGAGATTTTGTTATAAATAAATTTGAAACAAATTCTAAACTAGTTGTTGATAATGATGTTTTTATAGCGCTTAATAATGGTATTAATTATATCGATGAAGCTATCGAAAGGGGAGCTAAAGCTGTCATTACCGAGGGAGATACTAAATATGATTGTATAACTATTAATGTTGTATCTTCGAAAGAAGCTTTAAGTAAATTAGGTATGTATTTACGTAGTATATATGATGGTAAAGTTATTGCTATAACAGGTAGTTGTGGTAAAACAACGACTAAGGAATTAATAAGTTCTATTTTGCAAACAAAGTATAAGGTTTTAAAATCAGAGAAGAATTTTAATAATCATATTGGTTTACCTTTAACACTTTTAAAACTAAATAATAGTTATGATTTTTGTGTTGTAGAACTTGGTATGAATCATAAAGGAGAAATAAACTATTTATCAAATATTTGTAAACCTGATTATGGTGTTATTACCAATATAGGTACAGCTCATATAGGTAATTTAGGTAGCACAAAAAATATATATAAAGCTAAAATGGAGATAAGTAATTACGTCGATTATTTATATGTAGGAAATGATAGGAGATTACAAAAAATAAAAAAAGCTGTCAAAGTAACAGCTAAACTTTTAAATGTTAACAATATTCAATACTATTTAGATCATACAGAATTTGATAAAGATAACTATCATTTTGTTTTTAATATACCTGGTAAAGCTGCTTTAAATGATTTGTTCATTGCCATGGTAATAGGTATAAAAATGCACATCGATATAGCTAAAATGTGTGATTGTATATCAAACTTCAAACCTTTGGAAGGTAGACTAAATGTTATATATAAAGATTATATTATTTTTGATGATAGTTATAATAGTAGTTATGAGGCACTTATTAACAGTTTAGAAATAATAAAAAAATCATCTAAACACAAGATAATTGTTTTAGGTGATATGCTTGAGTTGGGTAAGTATAGTAAGAAGTATCATTTAAAAGTTAATAAATATTTAAAAAAGATAAAAGATAAAGATGTTTTATTGATTGGTAATTATACTAAATATATTAAAGGAAAACATTTTGATGATATTGAAGATGTCATTAATTATATTAATATACATATTAAAGAAGGTAATATTTTGTATATTAAAGGTAGTAGGGCTATGAATTTAGATAAAATAAAAGCACGTATTTAACGTGTTTTTATGTGTTTTTTTTCTAAAGATTTGTATAATTGTTTATCAAAAACGACTACCTGTGTACATTTATTTATAGTTTGTTCTCTTGTCATAAGTGGGTTAATTATTGTTCCTAACATACTTATTTTTTCTAATTCTTCTTTTAAATCTTTATTATTCTCTATTTCACTTAAATCTTGGGCTTTTACAGCATATATATAACATAATAGCATATATAAATGCTTATATGAAATACCATGTTTTAATAGAGTTTTAATAAAGTTTTCATTGTCATTTGACATAATAGATATTTCTAATAGTTTTTTTTCAACTTCATTTAAAGACTTATATTTTTTTTGTATGTCCATAGCATAGTCATATAAATAATCATAACCTAAACTTCCATACTTACTCTTTATTTTTCTTTGAACTTTAATAAGTTCTTCATGAATCTTTAATTTATCATACGCATCAATTTTGCGCATATCTGATATAGTTAATACTTTTCGATAATCAAGCATACAACACTTCCTTTTCTCAACTATAAAGGTTAATAAAAATACACTTATTTGTGTATTCTTAACTTATCTTTTTCTTCACTTTGGCTTTTTTCAGTTTCCATTTGTTCAAATACATCTTTTTTAAAAGCTACTACATAAGAACATTTATTTAAAATTTGTTCACTTGTAATTAAGTCATAATAGTTTTTACAAGCCGTAGTTAAATTTTTAATCCATCTTACAAATTTCTCATCGGCTTCTTTTATTTCGCCATCACGATATTTTTTAGCGTATTTTAAAACTATTGATAGACTTTTTAGGTTTACGTTAGCTTCTAATAAAATTTTGATAAAATGTTCATCATCTCTAGCCATTATCATAGTTTCATATAATATTTTTTCTTGCATAGACCAGTTATTATATGTATAGTTTGTATATATTGTTTTAGCTAAACGACTAGTTTCGCAAGCATCAATATGCCCGTAATTAGAACTTTGAATACTATATAAAGTAGTTGCGATGTTTTTTGCTACCTTATCAAAACTTGCTTTATCGATATTTTGCATTTCGTCGACAGAAATAAATTTTCCAAAGTTGATAGTATTAAAATTAAATGCTCTGCTATCATAATATATTGTTCTTCCAAAAATTGACATAATAAACCCCTTTTCTCAAAACGAATGTATAATAACACTTTATTTATAACTTGTCAAGATAGATAATTTAAGATATAATTACTAAAGGTGATTTTGATGAAAATTAAATATGAATTATTAAAGAATGATGGTAAGGCTAGATTGGGTAAGTTACATACCAATTATGGAACTTACGATACACCAATGTTTATGCCAGTTGGAACATTAGCTAATGTTAAAACATTAATGCCTGAGGAATTAAAAGCTATTCATTCTGCAATCATTTTATCTAATACATACCATTTATGGTTAAGACCAGGTGAGGATGTTGTTTTACATGCTGGAGGTTTACATAAATTCATGAATTATGATGGTCCTATATTGACAGATTCAGGTGGATTTCAAGTATTTAGTTTAGCTAAAAAGAAGGATATCACTGAAGAAGGCGTTAAATTTAAGAGTCATATTGATGGACGTGAACTTTTACTAACACCTGAATTATCTATCCAAATACAAAATAAACTAGATAGTGATATTGCTATGTCATTTGATGAATGTATTGATTATCCTGTTACTCATGAATATGCTAAAGCATCTACGGAAAGAACTTTAAGATGGGCTAAGAGAGGAAAAGATGTACATAGCAATCCTAATCAAAGTTTATTTGGTATTGTTCAAGGTGGCGAATTTGAGGATTTAAGAAAATGGTCTGCCGAAGAAACGGTTAAGCTTGATTTTGATGGTTATAGTATAGGAGGAACTTCTATAGGTGAACCTAAAGATGTTATGTATAAAATGATTAGTTATGCTATTCCTTATTTACCTCAAGATAAGCCTAGATATCTAATGGGTGTAGGTGAACCTTTAGATATTTTAGAAGGTGTACGTCAAGGTGTCGATATGTTTGACTGCGTTCATCCAACAAGACTTGCTCGTCATGGTAATGCATTTACAAGATGCGGTAAAATTAATTTACATAATGCTAAATACAAGGAAGATTTTACGCCTATTGAAGATGGTTGTGATTGTTATACTTGTAAGAACTTTACGAAAGCTTATGTAAGACATTTATTGGTTTGTAATGAAACAAATGCTGGAAGACTTTTATCTATTCATAATTTAAGATTTTTAATTCGCCTAACTGAAGAAATAAGAGAGGCTATTAAAGAGGATAGATTTGAAGAGTATTCTAAAGAATTTATTGATAAATATGACAAAAAGGCTAATTAGCCTTTTTATTTGTACCTAAAATGCTTCCTAGTATGGTAGATATTATAATGACACTATATAAAATAATATTAGAAATATCAAATTGTTTAAATAAAAGTATATTGATCAAAAGAAGTATGATTATATATATACTACTTAGTTTTAAACTTTCTAATAAGATTTTGTTGTTTGTTTTTCTACCAAATAATAATCCACCAATAAAAAATGAAATAAAAGGAATAATATAAGAAAATATATTAACTATTTTATAACTTAATATATTAATATAACTTAATAGTGTAATTATGAATGTTAGTATGAAGAGTATAGAAAAACTTATATATAATGGTTTACATAACTTTTTAATAAATATCACCTAATATAAACTATGATGCTGTATAAAAAATATAACTATTAATCATAATTAAGTGGGTGATAAAATGTATTTTAATCTTATTTTAAAGACGTTATTTCTTTATTTTTATATTATTTTATGCTATCGTGTTATGGGTAAAAAAGAGGTAGGGAAGTTAAGTATTATTGATTTAATAGTTTCTATGTTAATAGCTGAAATGGCGGCTATGAGTATCGAAATAGGTAAGTCTTTACTCATTTCTATAATTCCTATTTTAGTTTTAGTATCTTTACAAATGCTATTAAGTTATATTTCTTTAAAAAGTGATCGTATTAGAAATTTTGTTGATGGTAAACCTATTGTTATTATTAATAATGGTAAGTTGAATTTTAGTAAAATGAAAAAACTAAGATATAGTTTGGATGATTTGATATCGCAATTGCGTGAACAAGGAGTAAAAAGTATTGAAGAGGTTAAATATGCTGTTTTAGAAAATAATGGTAAACTTTCTGTTTTTAAGGATAGGGTATATCCTATGCCAATTATTATAGATGGTGTTATCAATTATGATACTATTAAAAATATTAATAAGAATGAAAGCTGGATATATCATATTTTGAATAAAAATAATTTAAATCTTGATGATGTTTTTTATGCTTTTTATGCTAATGAAAAAACTTATATTATTCGAAAGAGTGAAGTTATATAACCTAATTTTTGATATTGCATAAATTATCATAGGTGATTTAAATGATTAGGGATGATTCGAGAAAAATTGTTAAAGGTGATACCTTTATTGCATTAAAGAAATATCATGATGGTCATGATTATGTATTGGATGCAATTAAAAAAGGTGCTTCTAAAGTTATTGTTGAGAAAGGTTTATATGATGTTGAGACAATAGTTGTTAATGATACTCATCAATATTTAATCGAATACTTACATGATAATTATTATGATAAAATTAAGCATTTAAAACTAATTGGTATGACAGGCACTAATGGTAAAACGACAACATGTTTCTTAATTTATCAGGCTTTAAATAAAGCACATCATAAATGTGCATATATTGGTACAATTGGGTTTTATATCGATGGGAAAATTAAAGATTTAAATAATACCACACCAGATATTTTGGAGTTATATGAATTATTATTAGAATGTGTTTCTAAGGATGTTGAATATGTTGTTATGGAATGTAGTAGTCAAGCATTAGATATGAAAAGATTAGATGGCTTAGAGTTTATGTATGGTATTTTTTCTAATTTAACGCAAGATCATTTGGATTATCATGTGACAATGGATAACTATATTAAGTGTAAACAGTTACTATTTGATAAAGTTACTTTAAAAACTTTTGTTAATATTGATGATAAGAACTATACTTATTTTATGCGTGATAATACCATAACATATGGCTTTGGCGAAAGTGATTATATGTTAAGTGATGATAAATTATCCTTAGATGGTAGTACTTTTAAGGTTAATGGCGTTCCATATAAATCAAAATTGATTGGTAAACATAATTTATATAATTTGTTATGTGTTATAGCGTTATTTGGTGAACTTAAAATAGATATTAAAGATATAGTTCCATTATTGTCTTCGCCAAAAGGAAGAATGGATGTTGTAAAAAAGGATGATAATCTAATAATTATTGATTATGCTCATACACCAGATGCTGTAGAAAAAGTTATTTCATCTGTAAAAGAATTACAGCATCAAAAGATAATTACTATCATTGGTTGTGGTGGGAATAGGGATAAAACTAAAAGACCTCTTATGGGTAAAATTGCTTGTTTAAATAGTGATGTAGTTATTTTTACTAATGATAATCCACGTTATGAAGATCCGGATGATATTATAAATGATATAGTTCCTTTAGAGATGAATAATTATTTAATTGAAAAAAATCGTGAAAAAGCTATCATAAAGGGTATACAAATGTTAAATAAAAATGATATACTATTAGTGTTAGGTAAGGGACATGAAACTTATCAGATAATTAAAGGTGTCAAATATGATTTTGATGATAAAGAAATAGTTTTACGCAATATTTAATGGAGATGGTAGTATGTTAATTTTAGCAAAATCTATATTAGCTTTTATGATAGGATTTATATTAGCAATTATATTTGGATATATATTAATTCCTTTTTTAAGGAAGAATGTTAAGCAAACAGTTAGTAGTTGGATGAAAATTCATAAAGATAAAAATGGAACTCCAACTATGGGTGGTTTAATATTTATCGTTCCTACATTTTTATCAGTATTTATTTTAATCGGAATGAACAAATTAGAACTTACATATAATTTAGCTATTGTTTTATTTGTTTTTCTAGCTTATGCTTTATTAGGATTTATCGATGATTATCTAATTATTAAAAGAAAGAATAATGATGGTTTATCTCCTATACAAAAATTAATAGGTCAAATTGCTATAGCTGGTGTTTTCTTCTTTTTATTCATGAAAGGTGGAAATCAACCAATACTTGATATATATACATTTGGTATATCAATTAATATGGGATGGTTCTATTTCTTATTTATTTTGTTTATGCTAGTAGCAAGTAGTAATGCTGTTAATTTAACAGATGGTTTGGATGGTTTAGCAGGTGGTTTATCAGCTGTAGCTTTCTTAGCTTTTGCATTAATTGCTTGGGGTTCAGTTGGTATTGAAGGTAATAGTGATATTGGTGTTTTCTGTTTTATTTTAGTTGGTTCTTTATTAGCGTTCTTATTTTACAATGCACATCCTGCTAAAGTATTTATGGGAGATACAGGTTCTTTAGCTTTAGGTGGTACATTAGCCGCTGTAGCTATCATTACAAATCATGAATTAACTTTAATCGTTGTAGCTGGTGTTTTTGTAATAGAAACATTATCATGTATTATTCAATTATTATCAGTTAAGTTTTCTGGTAAACGTGTTTTCTTAATGACACCTTTACATCATCATTTTGAAAAATTAGGATGGCAAGAAGCAGATATCGTTAAAGTTTTCTGGTTTGCAGGAATAGTTTTAGCTGGTATTTCTATTTTATGGGGCGTATGGATTTAAAGAAGGGAAACCTTCTTTTTTTATTAAATGTTTATAAATCCTGTTTGACAAAGTACAAATACGTGTTATAATATTGCTTGCTGTAAAGGGGAATATTATGTTAGTAAGTGAAAAAGAAAAAATCTGTGAATATTTAAGTGCCAAGGGTATTAATCCTTGTAGTTTAACTAATCGTGGTTGTTATTTAGCTATGACAGATACAATAAGAACAACTGTTCCTGATTTTGAACAATTATATAATTATTTTTTATCTAAAAATAGAATTGGTGTAGATGGATCATTATCTGCTGCTGAATACAGTTTTTTTATGGACTTAATGGATAAAGAATTGATTAAAATAGCACAATCTAAGAAAAGATTCAAAATAGTTAATGTTGTAAGAAATGTTAAGAATAAAGTAAAAAGGTTAAGACGAAATTAACCTTTTTTTACTTTTGCTGTAGCTTTAAATTCTTTATTTTTTGTTATTTCTAAACAGGTGATGTATGGATAGAATATATTTAATCGCATACATGTATTTATAGCGCCTGTTACAACTAAGGGTTGTACATTTTCTTTTTCTAATGCTTTTTCTAAAGTTGTAATATTTGTTTTTTGATATTCTTTTTTATTTTTATCATAATAAAATATACTATTATTTGGAAGTATTACATAGTATCCATTTTCATACATATAGATAACGCCTCGTGATAAGATACGTTTATGCTTTAATGTTGTTTTATTTGCTTTTGTTTTTAAAATAATATTTCTTAATACCTCATGTAATCCTTTATCAATAACCTTGTCATAATGACTGTGTAGATATTTAGTTGGAATGTATCCATCGTGTAAGTGACCTGTTTCAATAATATCAAATTTACTTATGATATGTTTCATTACTTGATTATGATAAAAGTGGTATGGATTATGTGATACTAGGTGTCGTACATACTTATTGCTATGATCAATAGTATCTAATGTTTTAACAATTTTATTTATTGTTTCAATATCGTCTTGTTTAAAGTAATTGTAACAAGTTTTATCTGGAACAAAGCTTGTAAAGGAATTATTATCAATAACACATGTTTCATTAAAAATAGGGAAGACATTTTCATCTTTTAGACTTTTAAAATTCTTAAAACCTATATCTTTGATATGCCAAAGATCATGGTTACCTAAGCTTATAATGACTTTATGTGTTTCACTGATTATTTTAATAAAATTTTTTACTTTTTCAACATATTTATTTTTATTCCATTGCCATCCATTTAATATATCACCTGTTATGATAATATAATCAGCTTTTATATCTTTAATTTGCTTAGCTAATTTTAAATTAAAGTACCCATGAAAATCAGATAATATAATATATGTGTAGTTGTTTTCTAAATTTATCTTGTAATTAACATTGTATGTTTTCATATTGTATCACCAATGTCATAATAGCATAAAAAGATTTTTTCGACAATATTTATAGTTGACTTATTTTTTGAAATTGGTATAATATTGCACCGTGGTGAGGAGATAATATGGTAAATACATATAATAAAATTTTCAAAAATGAACCATATGTTACCGTTTATCAAAGAAGTGATAGACCTAGTTCTATTTTTAAAAAATATATATTTGATAATGAGAGATATGAAACTATCGATGATTTGATTTTAACTAGGGAAAGGTTAATTGCAATTAGCGAGCATCCAAATTGGCCTAGTTTTGTTTCAAAACCTAAAAAGGTATATAAACTATATAATAATTCATTTAAAGCTGAATTTCCATACATAGCTGGTGAGACATTAGATGATTATATTTATAATAACAACATATCATTTGCAAGTTGGGTTAAGTTTATTAGTGAACTAGAAAAAAAGATAATGAGTGTTGATGAAATGGTTTTCTCTGATGTTGCTAATGCAAATAATATTATTATGTCAAAGAAAGATGATAATTTGAATTTTACAATTATTGATCCTGATGATATTCAGTTTGGTGAATATGAGTCATATAGTTTTGCATCTTTATTAGGTATGCGACCATGGTATGGTAAAGATCTATCGCCTGGTGTGAAGAAG